>ENA-UESE01000385-UESE01000385.1-human-gut-metagenome-genome-assembly--contig:-NODE-385-length-59078-cov-12.365248_pt1 | contig 59078 bp, 45 predicted proteins | sample MGYA00242995_ERZ507996 | MGnify/ENA primary metagenome ERZ507996 (study PRJEB26167, sample SAMN06115489) | human gut metagenome | host: Homo sapiens | place: China:Sichuan | collected 2015-04-15...
AGGAAGGGAAGCAGCGGGAGAAGCAGGAGATACAGGGACAGAAAATGAGGAAACGGGAAAAGCAGAAACCGTAAATGCCGGAGCAGGAAGGGAAGCAGCGGGAGAAGCAGGAGATACAGGGACAGAAAATGAGGAAACGGGAAAAGCAGAAACCGTAAATGTCGGAGCAGAAGGAGAAGAACTGAAAGCAGGAGATGCGGGGAAGGAAAATGCAGAAAGAAGAAACACGCTGGAGAAGGTGCTGATTGTCTGCGTGGCAGTGGATTTTTGTCTGGCGGTGGCAGCAGCCCTGTGGGGAAGTACACAGGGGATTTGGCTGCGGGGCAGACTTTCTGTGCTGGGAGCCTTCCAACTGGACAGGGTTTTATGGATGGCACCCTGTTTCTGGTATTTGGCGGTTGCCTGTGGCATTACCCTGATGCAGGAAAGAATAAAAGGCAGTAAAAAGAATATCCTGTTGGAAATTCCTGGGGTAGTCCTTGGGGCAGCTCTTCTTCTGACGGGAGTCCATATTTTGCTGGAAAGTGATGTGAAATCCAATGTACAGAAGCTGCGGAATCCGGAATATGGGATTTTAAGTTTCCGGGAATATTATGCCATCGGGGTATTGGAGCAGGTGGATGCCTTTTTACAGGAAACCACCGGGAAAACAAAGGAGGAGTACCGGGTGGTCAGCCTTGGAATTGACCCGGCAGCAGCGCTGTATCATGGCTTCTTTTGTCTGGACGGGTATTCCAATAATTATTCTGTGGAGTATAAGCATGCCTTTCGGAAAATTCTGGAACCGGAACTGGCGAAAAGTGAATATCTGACCGGATATTTTGATGACTGGGGAAACCGCTGTTATCTTTTCAGCTCGGAATGTCCCGGATATTATACCGTAGAGAAAAATGGCTTCTATTTTCAGAATTATGAAATAAACGCGAAAGCCCTGAAGGAGCTGGGAGGAGATTATCTTCTGTCCGCTGCTTACATTGCCAATGGGGCAGAACAGGGGTTAAAACTTCTGCGGGAAGCCCCGTTTGAAACAGCGGACAGTTATTATGGAATTTATGTGTATGAGGTCTGCGGGGAATAGAAAGCACAGTCGGGATAATATAGGATTAAAAAGTATAAAAAATGAGAATAATACCATAGAGAACAGATAAAGAATGATAAAACAGGAGAAAATAAATTGAAAAAATCCTGAAAAATGAGATATAGTAATTGCGATATACTCGAAAAAATGATATAATAGGTATAGAAGCAGAAAGAGGAGAGGACTTATGAGTAAGTATATTGATAATATCAATGCTTATTTATCTCAAATGAAAATCAAACAAAAATATGTGAGCTTGAAATCCGGAATTGATGAAAAGAAGTTGTCGCGCCTTTTGAGTGGAACGCAAAAAATCGACAGCGAAGATATGGAGAAAATCGCGGATGCGCTGGGCTATAAGGCGGAATACTTTTTGCAGGATGAATTTTTGGAGGCAATTTGTCAGGATGATTCTATGCAAATCGCTTTTTATGTGGGGGAGCCTGCAAAAGAACAGCAGGAATTTGCAATGAAGCTGATTGATTTGATAGAGAATGTGGATGAAGTATTAGGGGCGAAAAACAGATTTCTCAGTGCAATCATGGAGTGATTTTAATGAGATTTGATAAATTTCAGACAATTGTGAAATTTAATAATGAAAATCAGGAGAATATAGCTTCCAGAGTCAGAGATTTTTACTTTAAAATGGGAATGAATTACGAGAAAGATTTGCTGAATATCATGACAGTGGTTCGTCCCGTTTTTCGCAAAAAAGATTATCTTGTGCTGGAGATACCCTTTCAGGACAGGGAGATAGGTGCCATCTGTTATAAAGGGGATGGCAGTGGCTATATGATTCTGAATTCTGCGCTGGCGAAGGTAAATGAAAATTTTGCTCTGGCGCATGAAATTTTTCATATTTTTTATCAGGATAAATTACTTGGCAGAAAAATTGAATTATATATGAGTGAACATTATCTGGAAGACAGGGAAGAAATGAATGCAAATTTGTTTGCGGGGATTTTACTGATGCCTACGCCGAGCTTCCGGGAAATGTTTCAGAAATTCACAACCGAGCAGAGCGAGGGGGATTCTGACATAACGATATTCTGCAAACTGATGAGTTATTTTGAGGTTCCCTATATGGCGGCGCTAATTAGAGCGTATGAGTTGGAACTTCTTCCGGATGGAAACAAGCTGGAAGCTTTGCTGAAGGCGGATGCAGCAGCTTTACAGCAGGAATTTTTCAGATTGTGGCTGGATGACGCAATATTGTATCCGACCCGGCGTGATGATTACAACAGGTTACGGGAACTGATTGAAACGGTGGGAAATCAATATTCGGAAGAAGAAATCCTGAATCAGAGCACTGTGGATAAAATCCTGCGGAACATCAGTGCCATATATGAGGAAATACGGGGGTAAAACAATGGCTGAGAGATATACAGATACTCCGTATAATTTTACCGAAATAGTTCCCTACATTATAACAGACGTTTCTATTGTGGGGAGGAAAATAATACTGGCGAAAAAATGTTATTTTTATGACACTTGTTCTTTTCGGAACCATATGCGGATATCCGATGCGGGATTGATTTTTAAGTACATAAAAGATACCGGCGGTATTGTTGTACTGACCCGGACAGTGCTCATGGAGTTGTGTTCCGGTGACGGCAGGCTCTGGGAAGAGCATGTGGAATATATCAGGAATTTATATCTGGCGGGAATAACGGTATTAGTAATATATGAAGAGGATTTGTTTGAGGTTTTACATACATATTGTTCGGATGCTGTTTTGATAAATCAGTGGTTGTCTTATGCGGTAAAAAATGCAAAGAGCAAGGTTGGAAGTATAGAACAGGCAATTGGACAGGATTTGAAACTTAAGAAGGCATTGCTGGAATCGAGAGAATGTAAAGACAGTAAGCTTGCGGAAAGGGTATTTCAGGCGGCAAGGAGGAAGAAAGAACCGGAAGATAATCTGGGGGAAGAGATGCTGGCAATATGTGTACACTGGTTGTCACATATGAGAGAAAGCGCAGCTTATAAATATATTATTTTTTCGGATGATAAAAAGGCAATGGGAACATTTGCAAAGGTAATCAGAAATGCCAGAGAATATCTTGGACAGGATATGATTTCTGTTTTTACAACGCCAAAGCTTTGCTATCAGATGAAAGTACATGGAGTGCTGGAGGTAAAGGAACAGGTTATAAATATTTTGTCCAGTGGTAATACGGGAGATATGATAAAAACCTTTTGTTCGGAAGAGTTTGAATTATCGCCTGCTGAAAAGATAATGAGCATTGATATGTTTGCGGAGAAAGTAATTACAGAAAATGTAAAGATATATTATTAAAGGCACTGGACACCGGAAAAACAGGTGGCAGTGCCTTTTTGATGCGAATATATTATTTATTAGTCCTGCGCCGTACTGTTGTCGGAATTAAAGTAATTCAGGGCGTACAGGAAACGTTCGGCTATCTTTTCCCTGCCCTTCTGGTTCAGATGGATGTAATCTGTCAGATACTGCTTTGCGTTATCCTCTGTTATGGTTCCGTATAGGTTATCCACAAAGGTGACACTCCGGGAGGCACAGGTATTCCATTCCATAATGGAATAAACGGAAAGAGCATCCTGATTGCCGTAGCGCTTGATATCGCTGCTGACATAAGTGCCGTCATCCTCGAGACCGTAAGCATAGGCAGGTCCCAGAACGATGATGCGGATGTTGGGGAAAGCGTTTTGAATCAGTTCAATGGCAGCTTCCAGATTATTTGCAAAATAGGTAATATCTGTGGTGTTTTCAAAGTTGTACATATTATTTCCCATCAGATAATCCGTGGCATCATACATAAAGGTAATAACGTCCACGGTGCTGAAATCGATGGAAGTCAGAGTATCAAACACCTCTGCGGCATCTGCCGGGCAGTCATCACCAAGGTGCTCTGCAGCATAACGGAAATTGTCTTCCATATCTTCTCTTGTCTGACCGGTAGAAGTGAAAAGGGTTGCCATCCAGTACGGGGTATAAATATCCATGGGCTTGTATTCCGGACTGAAAACGGTGGACTGGGCAGCAACATAGCTGCCGGTGATGGAACAGTTATAAACGGTGGCATTGGCATCCTTTGCAATCAGGTTAGCCAGACTTTTTTCGGAATCCCTGTCATCAGCAAAGGGGGCGTTGCCAAAAGCCACAATCGTAAGCCCGTCACTGTAATCCACGGGAACCGCCTTTCCGTCTGCACCTATCAGAGGAAGGAATTCATCGTAGGTATCCTCATAGGTGCCCTGCCCGTCCTTGAAAATCTCGGATAAATCAATCCACTCTCCCCAGGTGAAAAATTTGTAGACAAGACCGCCTACAAAAATAAGGAAAACAAACAGGAGAATCAGGTGCATATTGATACGGAAGGGTTTCCGCTTCTTTTCGTCCGCTTCCTCATATTCCGTTTCCTCCTGAAAATCCTCCTGGATTTCGTCGGGAGTTTTTTCTTCTGCTTCCAAATCGATGATATTTACGTCCGGGATGGGGGGCTGGGATGTTTTGTTTTTCATATAATCTCCATTTCTGTATCAGGTTATGTCAGGTAGTAACAACCAGAGCCATGCAGGCATAACATGCGCATTTCATGCAAATTGCAGGACTTTGAACAGTTATATTTTACTATTATGTGTTCCCAAAGTCTATAATATCAGAAGAGTTTAAAAATTTTTAAGAAAACAGAAAAATTGGACTTGCAACAGGGAATAAGGTATAATAGACACAAAAACGGAGTAAAAGCAAAGAAATGGCAGTGGTTTCGATATTGATTTTTTCCATTCTGGTGCTGGCAGTACCGCTTCTGGCGGGAGGGATTTTTGATGGAATATACACCGGAAAAGGGCAAATCGGTTTTCGCTGGGTAAGCGGACAGCTTCTTTTGTGGACAGGTTTTCTGATAATCTGTGTGCCTCTTATTTTGATGGAAAAAAGTTTTGTGCTGACGGTCAGACTGTTTGACGCCTATACGGTAGCGGTGCTTTTTCTGTCTGTTGTTTTGATGATGAAACGGAAAAAAACGGCAAAAGACAGGGGAGAAAATGCTTCTGATATAGGAAAGAAAAGCAGAAAAAAAGCAGAAAAGGGTACGCTGGCATTATGGATAACAGCCGTGGGACTGCTGGTGCTGCAGCTTGTTCTGGCGGGGGTTCTTGCCTATGAAGAGGGGGATGATGCCTTTTATGTGGCGATTTCCACAATCACGGAGGATGCCAATACCATGTACAGAAAGCTTCCCTATACCGGGGGCGAAACCCTGCTGGATGCCAGACACGGGCTTGCACCCTTTCCAATTTGGGTGGCATATCTGGCGTGGCTCTCCGGGATTCCTTCTGTGACGGTAGCACAGGTAGTACTTCCCATGAGCCTGATTGGGATGGCATATTGTGTTTATCTGCTTCTGGGAGCAAGACTGACAGAAAAGCATGGGGAGAGAAGCCTGCCCTTTTTTATGATTCTGGTGGAACTTCTGGTAATCTTTGGCGGCTATTCTCTTTATTCGGCAGAAAATTTCCTTTTGGTCCGGACGGCGCAGGGAAAGGCAGTGCTGGCAAATATTATTCTGCCCTTTTTGCTGTTTTTGTTTTTATTGCTTTTAGAAAAACTGGAAAAAGAAGAACTACAGGGGAAATGCTTCTGGCTGCTGTTTTCCTGTACCATGGCAGCGGGCTGCCTTTGCAGTACACTGGGAACGGTGCTGACCTGTATGCTCACGGGAATTCTGGGACTTTGCGTAGCTTTTTGTTATCCGAAGGGAAAGAAAGTACTTCTGCCCCTGGCGGGGGGATGCATTTTGCCCGGATTTCTGGTTCTGCTGTACGTGGTGATAGACAGAATTTTGTAAAATGAAAAGAGCTTTGTGGCTGTGCGCACCGGACACAAATGCGTTTGAAAGATAGCAGTGCGCAGAAACGGGTATAAAAATGGGTGCTTTGGAAACTTTTCAAAAATATATGGGGAGCGGGCTGGTTCTGATATGGTTTCTGTTTTCTCTGGTGTATTTGTTTTTTCGGGAAAAAAGAAAGCCCAGAAGGATTTTATTTGTCTATGTGCCGGTGATTTTACTGGTGTTGTATTTTAATCCTCTGTTTGCAAAATTCTTTTTCCTGTTTCTGGGGGATGAAATTTATTTCAGATTGTGCTGGCTTTTGCCGGTGGTACTTGTGCTGGCATATACTGTGCTGTCTGTTTTGCAGGAGCTTGCAGGAAAAAAGAAAAGAGTGTTTGCGGTGGCAGCATGCCTGCTGATTGTGGTATCCGGCAAACTTGTATACAGCAACCCGCTGTTTGAACGGGCGGAAAATATTTATCATATGCCGCAGGAGGTAGTAGATATCTGCGATGCCATTGAAATAGAGGGCAGGGAGGTTATGGCGGCATTCCCGGATGAATTTCTCCTTTATGTAAGGCAATATTCGCCTCTGGTACGGATGCCCTATGGCAGAGGGGATACCTATGATGGATTTTACCGGCTGATGAACCGGGAGGAGATAGCTGCGGATGAACTGGCAGGGTATGCAAAGGAATGGAGCTGCCATTATATTATTCTGCCGGAGGAAACGGTTATTATGGGAAGTCTGGAAAAATACGGATATGAAAAGCTGGAGCCAATAGACGGATATGTGATTTACCGGGATACAACCCAGAATTTCAGCGTGCAGGCAGGGGAGAAGATTTAAGAAATTATGAAGAAATCCCCTGAAAACTTGAAGAAGCAGGGCATCAATGCTATAATATTACGGAATTGTTAAATGGAGAAATATGCAGTGGAAAAAGCTGTGAAATAGAAATGAGGAAAAGCATGAAGAAGTTATTTCAGCATACCAAAAGACCGGAACAGAAATGGGAGGGCATAGACGAAAGCGAGTACGACTGGGACAGTGCAAGCGAAGAAGCGGAAGAAGAGTATTATGAGGGTGCTGATGAGGAAGATTATCCCTATGAAACCGGGGATGAGGAATATTATGAAAACTCCGAGGCAGAAGGCGAGGAATATTACGGCACTGAGGGCACAGAGTATACCGGAGAAATAGAATACGCGGAAGATGGCGCGTATTACGGGGACACCGGGGCAGAAGGCGAAAGCGTAGAAGGTGAGGGGTATTACGGCGCTGAAGAAGCAGAGTACACCGGAGAAGCAGAATACGCGGAAGATGGCGCGTATTACGGGGACACCGGGGCAGAAGGCGAAAGCGTAGAAGGTGAGGAGTATTACGGCGCTGAAGAAGCAGAGTACACCGGAGAAGTAGAATACGCGGAAGATGGCGCGTATTACGGGGACACCGGGGCAGAAGGCGAAAGCGTAGAAGGTGAGGAGTGTTACGGCGCTGAAGAAGCAGAGTACACCGGAGAAGTAGAATACGCGGAAGATGGCGCGTATTACGGGGACACCGGGGCAGAAGGCGAAAGTATAGACGGTGAGGAATATTATGGCGCTGAAGAAGCAGAGTATGCCGAAGACGGCGCTTACGACGGGGATATAGAGGAAGCGGAGAAAAAGCACGCAGGCAGGAATCAGGGGGCGAAGCTAAAAAAGAAAAAGACTTCCCTGATGGACCATATTATTGCCCTGACCGGTGTGGCAGTGCTGGTTCTGGCGATTGCAACCGGCGTGGTTTTTGTCAGCTCCAAAATGATAGAAGGGCAGGTTTCTGATTTTGTCAATGTGGGAACTCAGCTTGCAGATATTTCCACGATAGGCGGAAGCGGGCTTGTGGCGGTGGCAGATGCCCAGCTTGCCAGGATTCAGGCGGCATCCCAGGTGCAGGAGGATGCTGAAAAGGAGCAGAAGGATTATCAGGAGGAAGCCTATGAGAGAAATGTGACAGTATCCATGTCCATGACTTCCATCCAGAAGGATTTGAAAATCAAGTTTATCAATAAGAAAACAGATAAGCTTGTGGCGAATGTTCCCTTTGCGGTAAATGTGACAGACCCGGACGGAAAGACAAGTATCTGGTCTGATGATGATATGGATGGTATCATTTATAAGAAGGACATTACTCCCGGTACCTATAAGGTGGCAATGGAGGCACTTACGGATACCAAATATCAGGATTACAGCATCAGCACGGATACAAAGTCCGTGGAGGTAAAGAAGGATATTGCCTACCAGAAGGTAGATGTGGCAAACGAGGTAAAGAAGGAATCCGAGGTCAATGCCAAGAAAGAGGATACCAAGAAGAATGAAACAAAGGTGGAATCTTCCCTGACAGACACGGTAGCCTGGGTGGAAAGCAAGATTATTGAGGCAACCTACAGCGAAGTGGCAAAGAGTAGTGTTCCAAGCCCTCTGACGCTGGTGCTGAACAAGAATTTTATGCGTATGTCCGCAGTGGGCACGGTGACAGGAAATGACCCGACACCAACCCCGATTCCGGTTGTAACGCCTACCCCGGTGCCTACACTGACCCCTTCTCCGACTCCTGTTGTAGGGACAATAAGCTTTGACAAGGCAAGCGTAAGCCTTCTTGCCGGACAGACAACGACAGTAACGGCAGCGGTTGCAGGCTTTGATGTGATATCCTGGAATATTGTTTCTGCCAATACGGCAGTGGCAACAGTAGCGGCAAACGGAAATGTGATTACAGTAGCCGGTGCCGGTGTGGGAACAACGAATATTATTGTGGCGGCAGCAGGGGCAAACAATGCCACCGCCAGTGCTTCCTTTGCTGTAACAGTAGGGGCAAACAAGACTATTGCACTGGATAAGACAGCAACAGTTGTTTTTATGGGGGAACCCGTGGTAATCAATGCAGCCATTGCCAATGCGGCTTCGGCGGAAACACCTGTAGAAGCGGAAAGTTCCGATACGGGAATTGCAACGGTTTCCGTGAACAAGAAGGCAGTGACGATTACAGGTGTGGCAGCGGGAAGCTGCACTGTTACCGTAAAGTATACGGAAAACGGGGAAACGGTTACGGCAGCCTGCACGGTGACTGTCAAGAATCATCCCAGAGATGATACCACTACCCGGTTGAAGGACGGCAGCGGAAATTTACTTTATATCAATGACAACGGAACCTACAGGGAAGCAACCTACGCAGATTATTTCAAGTATGACACCTTCTATTTAAAGGGTGCGGCAAAGTATGCGGGCTGGCAGACTCTGGACGGCAAAGTATATTATTTTACAGCGGATGGAAACAAAGTAACTGGCGAGCAGGTTATTCAGGGTGCAAAATACAATTTCGCAAGTGACGGTTCTCTGGTAAAGGGAAGCGGCAATATGGGAATTGATGTTTCCAAGTGGAACGGCACGATTGACTGGACAGCAGTAAAAAATTCCGGAATTGATTATGCGATTATCCGCTGCGGATACAGAGGTTCCTCCCAGGGCAGCCTGATTGAGGACCCGAAGTTTGCGGCAAACATCAAGGGAGCAACAGCAGCGGGGTTAAAGGTTGGTGTTTATTTCTTTACGCAGGCTGTGGATGAGCGAGAAGCGGTGGAAGAGGCTTCCATGGTTTTAAATCAGGTGAAGTCCTATACCATTTCCTACCCGATTTTCCTGGATGTGGAGCCCAGCGGCGGCAGAGGAGATTCCATCAGCAAGGAAACAAGAACAGCAGTCTGCAAGGCATTCTGTCAGACAATACAGAACGCAGGGTATACAGCAGGAATTTATGCCAACAAGACCTGGCTGGAATCCAAACTGGATGCAGGCTCTCTGAGTGCTTATAAAATCTGGCTGGCACAGTATGCAGCAACGCCTACCTACACCGGACGGTATGATTTATGGCAGTATCGTTCCACGGGAAATGTGACCGGAATCAGCGGCGGCGTGGATATGAATATCAGCTATCTGGGGTATTAAAAGGCACCTTTCGCAAATATTAAATATTTTTTAAGAGAAATGGTTGGGAATCCATGGGGAATTATGATAGAATAGATATGTTCCATGGATAATAAATGAAAACTGGAGGAATTATATGAGAACATATCTGGTAACGGGCGGTGCCGGTTTTATCGGCTCCAACTACATTCACTATATGTTCCGCAAGTACGGCGACACCATTCGGATTATCAATGTGGATGCCCTGACTTATGCGGGAAATCTGGAGAATCTGAAGGATATTGAAAACAGAGAAAATTATACCTTTGTAAAGGCAAATATCTGTGACAAGGAAGCTATCGCAAAAATTTTTGCAGAAAACGATATTGACAGGGTAGTACATTTTGCAGCAGAGAGCCATGTGGACAGAAGCATCCGCAACCCGGAGGTTTTTGTTCAGACCAATGTACTGGGAACCGCTGTGATGTTAAACTGTGCAAAGGCAGCGTGGGAGCTCCCGGATGGCAGCTTTAAAGAAGGAAAGAAGTTTTTGCATGTGTCTACGGATGAGGTATATGGTTCCCTGCCGGATGACGATACAGCCTTCTTCTATGAAACAACACCCTATGACCCCCACAGCCCCTATTCCGCAAGCAAGGCAAGCTCGGATATGCTGGTAAAGGCATATATGGATACCTATCATTTCCCGGCGAATATTACGAACTGCTCCAACAATTACGGACCGTATCAGTTCCCGGAAAAGCTGATTCCGTTAATTATCAACAATGCCTTGCAGGGCAAGAAGCTTCCGGTATACGGGGATGGAAAGAATGTCCGTGACTGGCTGTATGTAGAGGACCATGCAAAGGCGATTGATATGGTGCAGGAGCAGGGCAGGCTGTTTGAAACCTATAACATCGGCGGGCATAATGAAAAGCAGAACATTGAAATTATCCATATCATTATCGAAACCCTGCAGGAAATGCTGGCGGATGATGACCCCAGAAAGCAGCTTGTTTCCACGGATTTGATTACTTATGTGGCAGACCGTAAAGGGCATGACCGCAGATATGCCATCGCTCCGGACAAAATCAAAAAGGAGATTGGCTGGGAGCCGGAAACCATGTTTAAGGAAGGCATCCGTAAGACGATTCAGTGGTTCTTCGAGCATGAGGAATGGATGAAGAATGTCACCAGCGGTGATTATCAGAAGTACTATAGTGAAATGTATGAAAAATAAACAATAAGAAGCAAAAATGGGGACGATGTATGTCGTTCCCATTCGGCGCGCAATGAGATAAGAAAAAAAGGAGGATTTTTTATGAAGGGGATTATTCTGGCAGGTGGCTCAGGAACAAGACTTTATCCGCTGACAAAGGCAGTTTCCAAGCAGATTATGCCTGTATATGACAAGCCTATGATTTATTATCCGCTTTCCACCCTGATGCTGGCGGGAATCCGGGAAATTCTGATTATATCCACACCCAGGGATTTACCTGTTTTTCAGGAGCTTTTAGGGGATGGAAGCCAGCTTGGAATGGAGCTTTCCTATGCAGTGCAGGAAGCACCAAGAGGTCTGGCGGATGCCTTTATTATCGGAGAAAAATTCATCGGGGATGACAGAGTTGCCCTGGTGCTGGGAGATAATATTTTCTATGGACAGAGCTTTTCCAGAGTGCTGCGGGAGGTGGCTTCCAGAGAAAACGGCGCTACTATTTTCGGTTATTATGTCCGGGACCCCAGAGAGTATGGCGTGGTGGAATTTGATGAGAACGGCAAGGCCTTGTCCATCGAGGAAAAGCCGGAGCATCCAAAGAGCAATTATGCGGTGCCGGGACTGTATTTTTATGACAATGATGTGGTGGAGATTGCAAAGAACGTAAAGCCCTCCGCCCGGGGGGAAATTGAAATTACAACGGTAAATAACGAGTATTTAAAGAGAGGTACCCTGCATGTGGAAACTCTGGGAAGGGGATTTGCATGGCTGGATACGGGAAATCATGACGCTCTTCTGGATGCCTCTGATTTCGTGGCAGCTTTCCAGAAAAGACAGGGACTTTACATTTCCTGCATCGAGGAAATAGCATTTAAGAGAGGCTTTATTGACAGAGAGCAGCTTTTAAAGCTGGCAGAGCCTCTGATGAAAACAAATTACGGAAAGTACATGGTTGAGGTAGCAAATGGACTCTAAGCTTCGGCGGATGGCGGTTTTGTCCTCTCTGACGGCGGTTCTGCTGGTGGCACTGCTTGTATTGTACACCAATAAAATGACAGGCGGGAAGCAGCCCACAGGGAGTGGAGCAGGGGGACAGAGCGCGTTACAGCAGAGCACGGAAAGTGCAGTTCAGACCACAGGGCAGACTGAAAACGACGGCAGAATAGGAGATGATTTGTCTGCGTTTCTGCGGGACAGCACCTTCTTTGATCAGGAGGAGAATCCGGTACTGGAGGCAGCGCGGGATATGGCATCCCGGCTGTCCATGGTTGTCACTTCCGTGGAAAAGGATTTGCGTATCCAGATTGTAAATCAGGAAGGAGAGCCGGTTACAGGGGAAAGCTTTCTGGTGGAAGTGGAAGGTCTGGGACAATATAAGGATTTGGATAAAGACGGGATTCTTTATATCGGAGAACTGCCGGCAGGGGAATATTATGTGGAACTGATGCCCGCAGAGGGATACAAGGTTCCGCTGAATCCAACAAAAGTCCGGGTTAAGGATAAGGTAGAGTACGTGGCAATCGACGATATCTCCCTGCTGATAAAGACAGAGGCGGATATTGACGCGGAAGCGGAGGATACGGAAATCGCCGATGCTCTGGAGGATGCAGATAAAACAGAGGTTAAGAAGCTGCAGGCAACAACGGCAAATTCCAGAGTGGGTATTGATGTGTCAAAATGGAACGGCGAGATTGACTGGGATAAAGTCAAAAATGCCGGTGTACAATATGCTATTATAAGGGCAGGATACCGGGGTTCTGTAACAGGAAGTCTGGTGGAAGACCCGTATTTTGCAGCAAATATGAAGGGAGCAGCCGCCAGCGGAATGCCGGTGGGTGTGTACTTCTTTACGCAGGCAGTGAATGAAGTGGAAGCGGTGGAAGAGGCTTCCGCAGTGTTAAGCCTGATTCGGGAATATAAGCTGGAATATCCTGTTTTCATTGATACGGAGGGCGCAGGCGGAAGCGGCAGAGCGGACGGACTGGATGCGGAAACGAGAACCCTTGTCTGCGAGGCATTTTGCCGTACCATAGAGAATGCAGGATATGATGCGGGCGTTTATGCCAGCAGAAACTGGTACAGAAACCGCCTGTTTGCCGACAGACTGGAAAATTACTGTATCTGGCTGGCGGAATACCGGAGTGTGCCGCTGTATCAGGGCTATTATCAGATGTGGCAGTATACATCAAAGGGACAGATTGATGGAATTTCCGGGAATGTGGATATGAATGTGAGTTATGGGGGTTTTGAATAGTTACAGTATTTGAAATAAAAAAGGATGCGCTGTGCAAAGAGCGTCTGCGGAATGGAGATTAGAATGGGAAAGATTACAGTAGAAACATGCGGGATAGAAGGGTTAAAGGTCATTACCCCCACTGTGTACGGTGATGCCAGAGGGTATTTCTGTGAAACCTATCAGTATGAGGATTATAAAGCGGCAGGGATTCCGGAGGTATTTGTACAGGATAATCAGTCCGCTTCCAAAAGAGGCGTTCTGCGAGGCCTGCATTTTCAGATTGAACATCCCCAGGCAAAGCTTGTCCGGGTTATCAAAGGGGAAGTATTTGATGTGGCAGTGGATTTGAGAGCCGGTTCGCCTACCTACGGGCAGTGGTTTGGAATTTTACTGTCAGAGGAAAACAAAAAGCAGTTTTTTATTCCTGAGAATTTTGCCCATGGATTCCTTGTGCTTTCGGATTATGCGGAATTTTGTTACAAGGTAACGGATTACTACCACCCGGGAGATGAGGGCGGTATCATTTATAATGACCCGGCAATCGGTGTAAAATGGCCGATTCCCGAGGGAATGGAACTGATTTTTTCAGAGCGTGACACCAAGTGGGGCGGTTTGGAAAGTCTGAAAAGATAACAAGGGGAATCGGATACATGAAGAGAAAGAAAGTTGGAATTGCGCTGTTTTATCTGATTGCTCTTTTGATGGCAGGGATTATTGTCCTGCATCAGAATCCGGGACCGGCGGCAGACCCCAGGGAGGAAATGATTAAGAAAATTGTTTCCTGCGGGGCAATTCTGGCGGCCTGCCTGATATTTACAAAATGGTATGACAAGTTTGTCACATTGCCGGTGGAGCTTTTCCAAAACCGCAATTTAATCTGGAAGCTGGCAAAAAATGACTTTAAAAAACGCTATGCCGGTTCCTATATGGGGGCTGTCTGGGCAATGGTGCAGCCTGTTGTGACAGTTGCCATGTACTATATTGTCTTTGATAAAATCATGGGAAATACAGTGAGCCGCGGAGAAGAGGGGATTCCCTTTGTGCTGTTTCTGACGGCGGGACTGGTGCCCTGGTTTTATTTCAGTGAGGCGCTCAACAACGGCACCAATGCACTTCTGGAATACAATTACCTTGTAAAAAAGGTGGTATTTAAAATCAGTATTCTGCCGATTATCAAAATCATTGCGGCAACCTTTATTCATGTATTTTTCGTGGTGGTTTTATTGATTGTGGCGGCTGTCTACGGGTATTATCCTACTGTTTATACCCTGCAGATACCCTATTACAGCTTCTGTATGTTCATATTTGTACTGGCATTATGCTATTCTACCTGTTCTATCGTAGTATTTTTCAGGGATTTGAGCCAGATTATCAATATCGCGCTCCAGATTGGAATGTGGGCGACACCGATTTTATGGGATATGAGCGGAATTGGAAGTCCCTGGAATATTATTCTGAAGCTGAATCCGCTGGTGTATATTGTGAACGGGTATCGGAATGCCATTTATGGACGGGAATGGTTCTGGCAGGATTTCTTTTCCATGATGTATTTCTGGATTATTACGGTAGTATTGTTTGGAATCGGGGCAGCCTGCTTCAAGCGGCTGAAGGTTCATTTTGCAGATGTTTTGTAGGAACAGCGTCCGCGCATATTCATCTGCGGAATGGAGGATAGGTTAAATATATGGATGAAACAGTTTTGCAGGAAGCACAGGCACCTGCTATTGAAGTAAAAGACGTTGTAAAAATTTACAAATTATACAATAAGCCCCGGGACAGAGTAAAGGAAGCCTTTGGCTTTGGGAAGAAGCAGCAGACAAAGCTGCATTATGCCTTAAACGGTGTCAGCTTAAAGATTGCAAAGGGCGAAACAGTCGGGATTATCGGTACAAACGGTTCCGGCAAATCTACTATTCTAAAGATTATTACCGGAGTATTGAATCCCACCTCCGGGGAGGTTCATGTGGATGGCAGAATTTCCGCACTGCTGGAGCTGGGAGCCGGGTTTAATATGGAATATAACGGCATTGAAAATGTTTATCTGAACGGCACGATGATGGGCTTTTCCGAGAAGGAAATTGAAGAAAAGCTGCCGTCAATTCTGGAATTTGCGGATATCGGGGATTATGTGTACCAGCCGGTAAAAACCTATTCCAGCGGTATGTTTGTCCGGCTTGCCTTTGCGGTGGCGATTAATATTGAACCGGAAATTCTCATTGTGGACGAGGCATTGTCAGTCGGGGATGTATTTTTCCAGGCGAAGTGTTATCGGAAGTTTGAGGAATTTAAGGAGCAGGGTAAGACGATTGTTTTTGTCAGCCATGATTTGAGCAGCATCAGCAAATATTGCGACAGGGTATTTCTGCTGAATCAGGGAAATCTTCTGGGAGAGGGAAAGCCCAAGGAGATGATTGATGCCTACAAGCGGGTGCTGGTGGGACAGTACGAGGATGCCGGTGAAGAAAAGGCGGAAGCGGAAGCAGAAAATCCGTCCGCACTGGAATATGGCAACGGACAGGCGCAGATTCTGGAATATTACATGACGGATGACAGGGGCGTGCGTACCTGTGCCATTATCAAGGGAAGTGAATTTACCATTCATATGAAGGTAAAGTTTACGGAGAAAATTCCGGCGCCGATTTTTGCATTTTCCATTAAAAATGTACTGGGCGTGGAGATTACCGGTACGAATACCATGATTGAAAAGGCATTTCTGGAAGGTGTGGAGCCGGGACAGGTAAAGGAAATTACCTTTACCCAGAAAATGAGCCTGCAGGGAGGAGAATATCTGCTCTCCCTTGGGGTGACGGGGTATCGTGGGGAAACATTTGAGGTATATCACAGGCTGTATGATATTCTGAATATTTCTGTTGTTTCAGATAAAAATACGGTGGGATATTATGACATGGATTCTAAGGTGGCGGTATCTGAGGGCAGGTAGACGGAATTGCAGGTGCCTGAGAGATGCAGTAACAAATATGGAATCGGAAATGAAAGTGGAGAGAAGTGTATGACAGAAACAATCGGCAAAGTGAAATTGGATTACAGCAAATATCCGGGAGAGGACCTTTATTGTGACGGTACGGTGGAGGATGAAATTCTGGATATTGTAAAGCGGCTTTCTCCGGTAGAGTATGCTGCTGCAATCGAAGAAAAGGCAAGCTGGCCGGTACTGTATCATTTATCTCCCTTAAGAGAGAATATTGTAGACTGGCTTCCCATCGGAAAGCAGGACAGGGTGCTGGAGGTAGGAAGCGGCTGCGGGGCAGTTACAGGGGCTTTGGCGAGAATGGCGGGAAGCGTGACCTGTGTGGATCTCTCGAAAAAGAGAAGTCTGATTAACGCTTATCGTCACAGCGAATGTGATAATGTGACAATCCATGTGGGTAACTTTAAGGATATAGAGCCGGAGCTTCCGGAAAATTTTGAGTATATCTGCCTGATTGGAGTATTTGAGTACGGACAGTCCTATATCGGCGGCAGGACACCCTATGAGGACTTCCTGAAAATTCTCAAAAAGCATCTGGCACCCGGCGGCAGGATTGTTATTGCCATTGAAAATCAATATGGCTTAAAGTATTTTGCAGGCTGCAAGGAGGATCATCTGGGAAGCTGGTTTTCGGGGATTGAGAATTATCCGGGAGGCAGCGGTGTGCGAACCTTTTCCAGAAGGCGGCTGGAATATATTTTCAGAAGCTGTGGGGTACAGGAATATGCCTTTTATTACCCTTACCCGGATTATAAGTTTATGACAACGGTTTATTCGGATGCCTATCTTCCCGGCAGAGGAGAGCTTTCCAACAATCTGCGGAATTTTGACAGGGACAGGATGCTTTTGTTTGATGAGAAGAGCGCTTATGACGGCATTGTCCGAGATGGGCTTTTTTCTGTTTTCGCAAATTCCTATGTGGCAGTTATCGGAAAGGGATTTCCGGTTAAGTATGCGAAATATTCCAACGACAGGGCAGCACAGTTTCAGATAAAAACCGTTATTTCCAGGGCAGAGGACGGAAAAGTCCGCGTCTGTAAATATCCGCTCTGTGAGGAAGCATGGGAGCATGTGCGCCAGATGGCGGTGGCATGCGAGAATTTAAAGGAAAGATACGCGGGCAGTGGACTTGCCATCAATAACTGTGTTCTGGAGGAACAGGATGGGCAGCCCGTTGCCAGCTTTGAATTTGTACAGGGACGTCCCTTGTCGGAACTTCTGGACGAATGTCTGGACAGGCAGGATTTGGAAGGCTTCCGGAAGCTTTTCATGGAATATTATGAAAAAACCAGCTATCATGAGGAATATCCCGTGGCAGATTTCGACCTGGTATTTTCCAATATTCTGGTGGACGGGGAAAACTGGACACTGATTGATTATGAATGGACCTTTGGCAAACAGGTGGAAGCAAGGGAACTTGCCTTCCGGGCAGTGTACTGTTATCTTTTGGAGGACGAGAAGCGGAACAGGCTGGAACTGGACTGGATTCTGGATACGCTGGGAATAACGGAGCTGGAGGCAGAGCAGTACAGAAAACAGGAGATGGAGTTTCAGGAATTTGTTACCGGAAAGCGTGCTTCTATGGCACAGCTTCGGAATCTGGTGGGCGGAGAAATCTATCAGCCGAAGGAGTGGATAAATCGTTTTCAGGCAACGGAGGGGATTCTCCGGGTACAGCTTTATGAGGACAGGGGAAACGGCTTTTCGGAAGACCAGTCCTACTTCCTGCCGGAGGCTTATATCAGTGAGGAACAGATAGAATTTACGGCGAAGATAGACGGAAATGTAAGGGCACTCAGAATTGACCCGGCTTTGTGTTCCTGTATCTGCAAGATACAGGAAATCAGCTTAAACGGGCAGGATTTCCCGGTGGGCAATAAGAAGCTGTTTTCCACCAACGGGAAGGCGATGAAAGCCAGCATTATTTTTGCAACGGCAGACCCGAATATTACGCTGCAGTTGGAGGAAATGGACAGGCAGGCGGAAAATGAGGTGACTGTGAGAATGGAAGTGGCAAGGCTGCCGCTTGCCATGGCAGAAGAGATAAGCTCCGGAATAAAAAAGCTTTTCTAAAAGGAGAGGTTATTTGAATCCGTTAAGTATAGTAAAGAAAATCGGAATAAGACAACTGGATAAAAGCTATGAGAAAGAACTGAAAAAGCGCCGGCTTTCCTATGATACCTTTATCCGGAGAGAGGAAGCCCGGAAGAAAGCAGTTCAGGGAAAGGAATCCCAGGGAAAGGCGGCTCCGGAAAAAGCAGTTTCGGGAAAGGAATCTCAGGGAAAGGCGGCTCCAGAAAAAGCAGTTCAGGAGAACGGAGCAGCCGGGAGAGAAAACGCCGGCAGTTTTGTGCTGTTCAGACAAAGGGAGGGGCGGCTTTCGGAGGATGCTCTGGAGCGCATCGGATTTTTTTTAAAGAAGCATCCGGAGGTGCAGATTGTATACGGGGAAGAGGATTTGGAGGATACAGAGGGGATACGCCATAATCCCTGGTATAAACAGGACTGGTCCCCGGATTTATATGATTCCTGTTTCTATCCCGGCAGCGTGATTGCAGTACGGAAGGAACTGCTGGAAAAGACAGGAAAAGTCCTCAGGCAGGGAGAAGTGCAGATTGTTTTTGAAAAAGCTGCAGAAATCCGGGAGCAGATGGACGAGCTTTTCTTTCTGGCAGGAGGCTTTGAAAAGGGCTGCCGGTCAATCGGGCATCTGGAGGATATGCTGTTCCATGTAAAGGGAGAGGCTGTTTGGGCAGATTACTTAAAAACCCCGTGTTCTTCATGGCTTTCTGAGAAAATGACAGAGGTGTCATACTATAAAAAAGAAGAAAAAGAAATCATATCAGTTGTTATTCCATCCAAGGATAACCCGGAGATTTTAAAGACCTGCCTTTTGTCTTTGACAAAGGGGGAATTTCCCGGGGAACAGTTGGAAATTGTGGTGGTGGATAATGGCAGCAATGCTGAAAACCGCGCCGCGGTGGAAGGGCTGCAGAAACAGTTGGCGGAAATGTCCGTGAAAATGCAGTATGTTTATGAACCCATGGAATTTAATTTCTCTGCCATGTGTAATCGGGGAGCAGAGCTTTCCAATGGAGAATATGTTCTTTTCCTGAATGACGACATGGAAATGTGTCAGGATGGATGGCTTTACAGAATGGTGGAAAAAGCAGCCCTTCCCTATGTGGGAGCGGTGGGCTTAAAGCTGTATTACCCTGATTCCGTGGTAATGCAGCATGATGGAATTGTAAATCTGCCGGTCGGCCCGGTACATAAGTTACAATTCATGGAAGATAACAGGAGTTATTATTTTGAACGGAACCGCCATACCGGAAACTGTGTGGCTGTAACGGGGGCATGTATGCTGATGCGGAGGCAGCTTTTTCAGGAAACCGGCGGTTTCTGTGAGGAGCTGCGGGTGGCTTACAATGATGTGGAATTATGCTTCCGGCTTGTGGAAGAAGGCTATTTTAATGTGGTGGTCAGGGAATATCACGGCTTTCACCATGAATCCTTAAGCCGGGGAACGGATGAAAGCCCCCAGAAGCAGAGAAGGCTGGAAGCGGAGAGAGAACTTTTATATAAGATGCATCCCCGGTTTTTGGGAGAAGACCCTTTTTATCCTTCCGGTTTAAACAGGGAAGGGCTGGACAGCCGGGTAGTACCGGGATATGTAACGGCGGGAAATGTAATTCAGGAGAGTGGTTTCCGAAAAAGCCATTTTGATTTATCCAAATGCCGCAGGGATGACTGCCTGATGGCGAGGGTGGAAACCGCCGGACCGGAAAAAATTCAGGGCTACAGCGTGATTTTGGGGGACGATAACGCCTGTTATGAAAAATATCTTCTTCTCATTTCCAAAACAGATGGAATCCGGTATGAGGAAAAGCTGGATGCCTGTTACAGACAGGATTTGGAGGAAAATCTGCCGGATCAGAAAAATGTGGCGCTGGGAGGCTTCTGCGTAAGCCGGAGGGGAGAAAATCTCCCGGCAGGAGAATACGAAATTGCTCTTTTGGCAGTGCATAAAGTAACCCGCGGGAAGCTTTGGAATACAACGGGAAAAGAGCTGGTAAAGTAACCACATGCGCAAAGGGATGCCTGTGGAATGGAGATTAGTGTGAGCGATACAAACAGAAATGATGCGGACAGGGATGGTGCGGATATGGATTATCGGGAAGCTTATGAGAGAGAACATGAAAAGTGCGCGGATTTGGCAGATAAAATCGTAGTACTGGAATCGGAAAAAGAGGATTTGCAGTTCAAGCTGGACAGAATAAAGAAAAATAAGCTCTGGAAGGCTACCGGTCCCGCCAGAAGTGTAATCCATTTTTTCGGCAGACAAAGGGAAAGATTGTCCCATTGCGGCGGACCGAAGGATGTCCTGCGTAAAATTGCCAATAAAAAACAGCAGAAGAGCGTTATGGAATCCTACGGAACAGGCAGTTTCCCTGACGAAGAAAGAAGAAAAGCGGAGAGAGAAACCGTATTCCCCAACATGGTAAAAATAAGTATTCTGGTGCCGCTCTGGAACAATAAGCGGGAATTTCAGATTCAGATGCTGGATTCCGTAATGAACCAGACCTATGAAAACTGGGAGCTTTGTCTGGCAGACGGTTCGGACGAAGAGCATGCCTATATCGGGGAAATCTGTCAGGAGTATGTAAAGAAGTCCGGCGGAAGAATCGTGTACCGCCATCTGGACCATAATGGCGGAATTTCCTATAATACCAATGAATGTTTTAAGCTGGCAACAGGGGAATACATCGGGCTTTTTGACCAGGACGATATTCTGCATCCTTCTGTTTTGTTTGAGTATGTGAAGGCAATCAATGAACAGGGAGCGGATTATCTGTACTGTGATGAAACCACCTTTCAGGACAATAATCTGAATAAGATGCTTACCATGCACTTTAAGCCGGACTATGCCCCGGACAATCTGCGTGCCAACAATTATATCTGCCATTTCAGCGTCTTTTCCAGAAAACTTCTGGAGCAGGAGGCGCTTTTCAGACCGGAATTTGACGGTGCTCAGGATCATGATATGATTCTGCGGCTGACAGACCGGGCAGAGAAGATTGTGCATATTCCCAGACTGATGTATTACTGGCGGAGCCATTCCGGCAGTACGGCGGCGGGAATTGATGCGAAGCCCTATGCCATTGAAGCGGCGAAGGGAGCCATTGCCGCACATTTGAAAAAGCATGGCTTCCAGCATTTCCAGATTACCAGTACGCGGGCATGCGCAACGATTTTCCGAATCCGTTATCAGATTATCGGGAACCCGAAAATTTCTATTTTGATACCGAATAAGGACCATGTGGAGGATTTGAAGCGCTGCATTACTTCTATTAAGAACCGCAGCACATGGGAAAATTATGAGATTATTGTGATTGAAAATAACAGTACAACCCCGGAAATTAAGGATTATTATTCCCAGCTTCTGGGAAGCTCTTATGAAGAGGGCAGGAAAAATGTGACGGTATGCGGACATGACGGAGGCGTCCGTAAGAGTGAGGATGGAAGGGTATGCGTTGTCACTTATCATGGAGATTTTAACTATTCCGCCATCAATAATCTGGGAGAGTCTTATGCCGGCGGGGATTATGTACTCCTTCTGAATAATGATACAGAGGTGATTACAGCGAACTGGATGGAAGAACTTCTGATGTATGCCCAGAGGGAAGATGTGGGGGCAGTGGGCGGAAAGCTTTATTATGGGGATAAAACGATTCAGCATGCCGGCGTGGTAATCGGGCTGGGAGCCCACAGAACCGCAGGGCATACCCATTATCGTGTGCCGGTGCAGAATCTGGGATATATGGGAAGACTTTGCTATGTACAGGATGTTTCCGCGGTGACAGGAGCCTGCCTTATGGTAAAAAGAAGCCTTTACGAGGAAGTGGGAGGACTGGAAGAGGGCTTTGCCGTTTCCTTAAATGATGTGGATTTCTGCCTGAAGCTGCGTCAGAAGGGGCTGTTGAACGTATTTACGCCCTTTGCGGAGCTGTATCATTATGAATCCATATCCAGAGGGCTGGATACGGAGGGAGAGAGGGCTGAGCGCTATAACAGGGAATCCGAGAAGTTCCGCACAAAATGGAAGAAGGAGCTTGAGGCAGGGGACCCTTATTATAATCCTAATTTCTCACTGGACAGAAGCGATTTTTCCTTAAAGCGGAATGAGCAGTAACTTTTTAAAACCTCGACAAAAGGATGCCTGTGGAATGGAGAGTAACGTAGAAGATGGAATTTCATTGCAGGGAAACAGATTACAAATCGGAAGAGAACGCGACAAAGGGAAAAAGAGCGTTGGGAAAGCGGGAAGAGCTGATTCTTTGCGGACTGGCGGCGTTTGCAGGTACTTATGGGATTTCTTACCTGATGAATATGCGGGAAAGCAGTATGTTTTCCTTCAGTGTGCTGACTATTCTTCTCTTTGTGGCAATTTTTCTGCTGCTGGTGAAATTTCAGGAGAGAATGGAGCTGTTTGCTGACAGAAAGCAGCGGAAAAGAAGAGCAAGGTATGTATTTTTTGTCAGCTTTATTTTTGCCCTGACCATGGTGATGGGGTATCAGCTTCAATGGCTGGGCTATACAGAGGGAGGGCTTCGGGGCAGAGGTCTGATTCTGATTCGCAGCCTTTGTATTTCTGTGGCGGCAATGCCTCTTGTGGAACTGCTTTTTGCTTTCTGGGAATATCTGGGCAGCAGGGGAGCAGACGGAACCGGGACGGCGGGTATGAGCGCAGGAACGGGAAGAACCGGGACGGCAGGGGAGAATGCAGGAGCAGGCAGGAACGAGGCAGCAGGAAAGAAGCTGTGGAAGTATTTTGCAGGCTGCTTTGGCGGTATCTGGCTTTGCTGGATTCCGGTATGGCTTGCCTATTACCCTGTGATTATGTCCTATGATTTTCACAGACAGTCTGTGGAGGTGGTAAATTCCTTTTCTGTTTTCAGCACCTCTCAGCCGCTGGTGCATACACTGCTTATCTGGTGTTTCAGACAGCTTGGACTGAAAATCGGTTCCTTCCAGATTGCTTTCGCCCTGTTTGCCCTGTTTCAGCAGATGTTTCTGGCGGCAGCGCTGGGATATTCCTGCGTGATGATTTACAGGATTTGCAAGAAACGCTGGGTGATGATTGGTACAGCGTTGTTTTTCGGATTGTTTCCACTGATTTCCATATTTGCCTGCTGTACCACAAAGGATGTGCTGTTCAGTGCGTTCTTCCTGTTTTTCCTGTTGTTTTTATTGGAAAGGTTTGTGTTCTGTCAGGAAAAGAACAGAAGAAAGCTGGATGTGCTGGTTATTCTAAGCGGTGTTTTGATGGTGCTGTTCAGGGGGAATGCCTGGTATGCGCTGCTTCCCTTTGTGCTGCTTCTGCCTTTCTTTTGTGAAAGAAGGGAAAAATACCGGATTTTGATGACGGGAGTGGTATTGCTGCTTCTGGGAAAGGGCGCACTTGCGGGAATCCAGGTGGTGCTTGGCGCGGGCAGCGCTGCGGAAACGGAAAAGTATGGTGCCATGATACAGTGTATGGCGAGAGTGGCGCACATTCACGGTGCAGCCATGCCGGAGGAGACCAGAGAATTATTGAAGCTGTATATCCCGGAGGAGGGCTGGGATGAATATAATCCGGCGATTGTGGACGGTACGAAGGATGTTATCTGCCGGGGAGAGGGATGTCTGCCCAGGTGGGAGAACACCGCGGGAATGTTGTCTGCGTGGCTTCGGATTGGCGTAAAATATCCCAACGAGTATCTGGATGCCCTGCTGGAGGTAACGAGAGGCTACTGGTTCTGGGATGACACTTCCCATGCGGAAATGCTGGGAATCGGGCTGGAGGAGAGAATGGGAATCCTCTATACCTACAACAGCTATGAGGAAGTGGCGTTTGACGGCCAGCTTCAGCATATTTCAAAATTCCCCTGGCTGGAGGAAAAGCTGGAGGAAATTGTCAGCGACAACAGCTACTATAAATATCCGGTGATTTCCAATCTTTTTGAGCCGGCATTCTGGGCATGGGCATTGCTTTTGCTGGTGGTGTTCTGCCTTTATGATAAAAAATATCGAAAACTGAAAATTTTACTGTATCCCCTTTGCTATTTCGCAACCCTGCTGATAGGGCCGACAGCAATTATCCGTTATATTTATCCGATATTGTTTTCTGTTCCGGTACTGTTTATCTATGTCAGGTACGGGAAAGAAAGTCAGGCGGAAAGGGGTAGAATATTTCAGCTTCCTGTGGTAAAATAAGCCTGTATCAGGAAGCGAAAATGGGCGCTGACCGGCGCGGAAAAGAGGTAGAGAGAATGGGCTATATGGAGGAGTTTAATTTCTGGCTGCAGGATGACTATTTCGATGGGGATACCAAGAAAGAGTTATTGGCAATCCGCAATAATGAAGGAGAAATTGAAGAGCGTTTTTATAAAGAACTGGAATTTGGTACCGGAGGTCTGAGAGGTGTTATTGGCGCCGGAACCAACCGTATGAATATTTACACGGTACGGAAGGCAACGCAGGGACTGGCAAATTATATTATCAAGCAGGGCACCCAGAAGCAGGGTGTGGCAATTGCCTATGATTCCAGAAGAATGTCCCCGGAATTTGCTGATGTGGCAGGACTTTGCCTGGCAGCAAACGGTATCAAGGCATATGTGTTTGAATCCTTAAGACCTACACCGGAGCTGTCCTTTGCACTGCGTACATTAGGCTGTACTGCAGGAATCGTTGTTACCGCCAGCCATAACCCGCCGGAATACAACGGATATAAGGTATACTGGGAGGATGGCGCTCAGGTAACAGCCCCCAGAGATAAGGAAATTATCGGAGAAGTAAAGGCAATTACAGATTTCCACAGCTGCAAGACCATGGAGAAGAAGGATGCCATTGCAGCAGGGCTTTATGAAGTCATTGGCAGGGAAATCGATGATAAGTACATGGTAGAACTGAAAAAGCAGATTATCCATCCGGATGTTATCAGGGAGATGGCAGAGGATATTACGATTGTTTATACCCCTCTCTGCGGTACGGGAAATCTGCCGGTAAGACGTGTCCTTTCCGAGCTTGGCTTTAAGAAGGTTTATGTAGTACCGGAGCAGGAAAATCCCGACCCGAACTTCACAACGCTGGATTATCCCAATCCTGAGGACCCGAAGGCATTTACCTATGCGCTGCGTCTGGCAAAGGAGAAGGATGCGGATATCGTTCTGGCAACAGACCCGGATGCAGACAGGCTGGGTGTTTATGCAAAGGATACCAAAACAGGAGAGTATGTTTCCTTTACCGGAAATATGTCCGGTATGCTGATTGCGGAGTACATTCTGCGTGAGAAAACGGCAACCGGAACCATGCCGGAAAATCCTGCACTTGTAACAACTATTGTTACAACAAATATGACAAGACCGATTACGGAAGCCTATGGCGTAAAGCTGATTGAGGTGCTGACCGGATTTAAGTATATTGGAGAGCAGATTAAGTTCTTTGAGCAGACAGGAAGCAACCACTATGTATTTGGTCTGGAGGAAAGCTACGGCTGTCTTGCCGGTACACATGCAAGAGATAAGGATGCCATTGTTGCGGTTATGTGTCTGTGTGAGGTGGCTGCTTACTGCAAGAAGCATGGAAAGACCCTGTGGGATATGATGCTGGATGTCTATGAGAAGTACGGTTATTACAAGGAGAGCCAGTATACCATTACCATGAAGGGAATTGACGGAGCAAGACAGATTGCAGAAATCATGGATAAGCTGCGCCAGAATCCGCCCAGGGCATTTGGCAGCAGAAAGGTACTGAAGTTCAGAGATTACGAAACTGACAGAATTGTGGATATGGAAACCGGTGCAGAAACAAAGACAGGTCTGCCGAAATCCAATGTTCTGTACTTTGAACTGCCGGATGACGAATGGTGCTGTGCCCGTCCCTCCGGTACAGAGCCAAAGATTAAGTTCTACATGGGCGTGAAGGGCAAGAGCCTTGAGGATGCAAAGAAGCAGCTTGAGCAGTTGACAGAGGATGTGAAGGCAGAGTTGTAAAGCGTTCGAGCAGAAGGCAGTTTTCCATGGCACTGAATAGTTACAAATTGAGAATAGAAAGGAGATTCCCTGCCGGGTGGGCAGCGCGCGGTGTTAAGTGCCGCAGGCTGCGGTCTGGCAGGGAGTTTTCGGTATTTATGGGAAAAAAAGCAGTATTCCGAAAAACAATATATTACCTGAAGCGAAACGGAATCCGAAAGACCTGGACTGCAGTGCGGGAACGACTGTGGAAGGGGGGAAAGGTGTCCTATTGCTGGAAGCCGATTTCGGAGGAAGAGCGGGAACGGCAAAGATGCAGGATATGGGAAGCCCCTTATCAAAAGAAGTTCAGTATTGTAGTGCCAACTTATAAAACCCCGGAAAAGTATTTGCGGGAAATGATAGAATCCGTGTTGGCGCAGACCTATCCGGATTGGGAGCTTTTGCTGGCAGATGCCTCCGGGGATGACAGTGTGAGAAAAGTTGTGGAACAGTATCCGGATAAAAGAATCTGCTATATTGCGCTGGAGAAAAATGCCGGGATTGCGGAAAATACCAATGCGGTAATCCTGAAAGCCACGGGGGATTATATCGGACTTCTGGACCATGATGACTTGCTTACAGCAGATGCCCTTTATGAGATGGCAGACCGGGTGGAAGAGGAAGAAAAAGCCGGGAGAGTACCGCAGCTTCTTTATTCGGATGAGGACAAATGTGATGGGGAGGCAGAAACCTTCTATGAACCTCATTTCAAAGAAAAGTTTAATCTTGATTTAATATTAAGCAATAATTACATCTGTCATTTTATGGTAATGAAACGGGAGCTGATGCAGCAGCTTTTAGAACGGGGAGAATACAATGGTGCCCAGGATTATGATTTGGTTCTGCGGGCGGCATTTGTACTTTCCGGCAGGGAGGAAGCTATCTGCCATATTCCGAAGGTACTCTATCATTGGCGCTGCCACAGCCTTTCTACAGCGGAAAATCCGAAAAGCAAGCTGTATGCCTATGAAGCAGGAAGAAGAGCGGTGCAGGATTTTGTCAACCAAAAGGGCTGGAAGGCAGAAGTACAGCACACGGAGCATCTGGGCTTTTACCGGGTGGAATATCCTGAAGGGGTGTTTACGGTAAGAGCGGAGGTCGGGGCAGCCGGCGGAGCTGTTGTAAAGGGCGGTAAAATTGTCGGCGGCAGGATGAATCTTTCAGGAGAGGTATTTTATCAGGGGCTTCCCTTTTCCTTCAGCGGGTATATGCATCGGGCGGCACTGGCACAGGATGCGGAAGCGCTGGATATCCGAAATATGAAGGTACGGCCTGAATTGCAGGGGCTTTATAAAGCAGTTATGACAGAGGAGAATACGGATATTTTGGAAAAGAGCCTGAAATTGAGTGAGAAAATCCGGGAGGCAGGGTATGTGCTGTTATATCTGCCGGGCAACATCAGAAAAGTATGAGATGGTTTGTTTTAGAGCGAAAATAAATGGCGTTGATGAAGGTTTCGCTCGGAAATGGGAAGTTGAGTGGAAAAAGTAACAGTTGTTATACCAAATTATAACGGAATCCGTTTTTTGGAGGAATGTCTGAATGCCCTGTATCGACAGGAAGAGGATACCCCATCCTTTCTGGTACTGGTTGTGGATAACGGTTCTTCTGACGGCAGTCTGGAACTGCTACGGGAAAAATTTCCTCAGACAGAGGTAATTCCACTGTCGGAAAATACAGGATTTTGTCATGGGGTAAATGTGGGCATACAACATTCCCGGACACCCTATGTTATTCTTTTAAATAATGATACAAAGGTGTACCCGGGATTTGTAAAGGCACTTTATCGGGCGATAGAGGGGAAAAAGGATGCTTTTTCCGTCAGCGCAAGGATGCTGATGTGGGATAAGCCGGAGCTTCTGGATGATGCCGGGGACGGATACTGTGTTTTCGGCTGGGCGTACAGCAGAGGCAAGGGCAGACCAGCGGCGGAATATGAAAAACCGTGCCGGGTGTTCAGCGCCTGCGGCGGTGCGGCAATTTACAGAAAAGAAATCTTTGAAAAAATCGGTTATTTTGATGAACTGCATTTTGCATATCTGGAAGACCTGGATATCGGTTATCGGGCGAACCTGTACGGTTATCGCAACTATTACGAACCGTCAGCGCAGGTAATCCACTATGGCAGTGCTTCCAGCGGTTCCCGCTATAATGCCTTTAAGACGGAACTGGCAGCAGCCAATAATCTGTATGTTATCGGAAAAAATATGCCTCTGCTGCAGCTTATCTGGAACCTTCCCTTTTTACTGCCGGGCTTTTTTATCAAATTCCTGTTTTTCTGTAAAAAGAGGATGGGCAGGCTTTACGGAAAAGGTTTAGGAAAGGGATTCCGGAAAATCTTTTCCGAAGAAGGCCGCAGGCAGAGGGTTCCCTTTCGGATGGGAAATCTGAAAAATTATCTCTGGGTACAGGGACAGTTATATGGGAATGTCTGGCGGATGTTAAGAAAAATATAGTGAAAATTCAGATGCGGAAGAACGATTGTTATAAAAAATCGCTTTTCTGCATCTTTTCTATATACAAATACAAAGGAAAATGATATTATGATATTTGAAAATGTACACAACGCATAATATAAAAAGGTTGAACAGCTATAAATACTAAAAACAACATATATTACGAAAGAAGACAATAAAATATTGCTAAATAGATTTTGGACGATGTCTATTATATAATTATAAAAATAAAAAAAGTTAAGGAATGGTAAAAATAATTATGAAGGAAAAAAGAGAGAAATTAGAAAATCAGGTTATAGCATCTCGTAAAGAAATAAGAACAGATAGAATGGATATGTCATTCGGAGAAATTATGAATATGTATGACGAGGGGGAGATTATAATTTCACCAGATTTTCAGAGGGCATTTAGGTGGGATAAAGGTATGCAAACAAGATTTATTGAGTCTTTATTGCTAGGGATACCTATTCCCCCTATTTTTGTAGCTGAAACAGGAGAAAATATTTGGGAATTGGTAGATGGATTACAAAGACTGTCAACGATATTGTCCTTTTTTGGAAAGCTGAAAGACAAAAAGAAAAATAATCTCGTGCTTACGGAAGCCTCAATTTTAACGGAATTAGAAGGATTTACTATAGACACAATCCCTATGAATTTTAAATTGTTATTAAAACGTGCAGTCTGCAGAGTAGAAGTTATACGATTTGATAGTGAATTTGATATGCGTTACGAACTGTTTAATCGCTTAAATACGGGTGGAGAACAGTTGAGCCAACAAGAAATTCGAAATTGCATATTTAGAACTTATGATAATACATTTAACCAGTTTATTCAAGATATGTCAAGGAAGGACTTTTTTACAAAAATAATTATACTTCGCAGAGAAGATAAAGAGAAAATGCTAGCGCAGGAATTAGTGTTGCGTTTTTTTACATTAAAGAATTTTGGAACTATGTTTGATAAAAATATTCAAAGACATATGGATCAATACATGTTAGGAGTATCAAAAGGAACGATTACTTTTGACTATGATAACGAGAAAAATATTTTTAAAAGAACTTGTGATGTTATAAAAAAATTAGATAAAAATGTGTTTAAACTTTCTACGCTTAATTTTTCTACTAGTATGTATGATGCCTTAATGATAAATATAGCATTGAATCTAGATATATGCGAGAACTATACGGCCGAAGAGTTATTAAGTAGAATAGATTCTTTAAAGCGTGATGGTGAATTTAGGAAGAATACCAATTCGGCGAGTAGTAGCAAGTACAGAATAAGTAGTAAAATTGATATTGCACATAAATTTTTAGTAGGGTGAGGTCAGTGGGGTGAGTTTACATCAAGATGAAGTAAGGAGTTTAATGGCTGAATTGGAAGCTGAAAGGGACTGGAGAGTTGGAGAACTTAGTAAAATCCGTTTAATACAAAGAAAAGTGCAAGAAAATGAATCGGAGGAATATGATAATGTATATCGGAAAATGACCATACCGATGATATATGCCCACTGGGAGGGATTTTGTGTAGCCAGTTTCAAAATTCTACTGGATTTTATTAATAATAAGAGTATAAAAGGAAATGAAGTATCTTATAATGTTTTAACATATGCAAATAAAGATGCTTATGATAAATTAAAGGGCAAGCATAGTTTTTTACAAAAGGTGGCGTTTTCTAAAATGTTTATTGAACTTTTAGAAAAAAAGGTAAACTTTTCAGGAAAGTTGGATACAAAATCAAATTTAAATTATGATGTGTTAATAGAAATATTAACAATTTTTGAGATGCAAGATACATTATTTCTTCCATATAAAGATGCATTAAACAAATTAGTTGCATTAAGAAATGCTGTGGCACACGGAGAGAACAGCAGAATGGTTGATGTGGATTGTATGAATAAAAATATTGCTTTAGTAACAGAACTTATGGATATATTGTTGATACAGCAAATAAAATATATTGAAGATGAAATATATATATTAAAATAAAAATAGAGACATTGTTTTGGATATATAAAAAGATAGAAGTGTTTTGATATTAGGGTGAAAAGTTGGATAAACTTTCGCCCTTTTTACATAACTAATATATAGGAACGTAGAGTAAACATATGGAAGTAAAGGCGGGCAAACAAATTCTTAAGAAATCTTAAGAATTTACTTCATAAAATCCTAAAGTGTTTTCAATATAATAAAAAGCACAGGACGGTTGAGGTGCAACATATGATTAAAGATAACCAGAAGGTTTTCAACCGATTAATGGTAATCATTGATGCCGCGATTACAGCGGCTTCCTTTATGCTTGCCTATTTTTTCAAATTTTATATTTTGAATGACGGACCCGGTCCCGGAGTGCTTCCGGTGACAGATTATTTGTTGCTTCTGGTCTTTATTGTCCCGATGTATATGCTGATTTATTATCTTTGCAGCGTATATGCGCCGAAGAGAACGGTTCGCCGTCGATTTGAAATATATGGCATTTTAAAGGCGAATACCATCGGTATTATAGCATTGATTATTATTTTGTTCATGATTTTACGGATGTTCTATGTTTCCCGTTCAGTCATGGCATTCTTCTATGTATTTAATGTGTTTTTTACTTCCTGCTTCCGGTATTATCTGAGAAAGATATTACGGACCTTCCGGAAAAAGGGCTACAATTTGAAGCATATTCTGATTGTAGGGTATTCCAGGGCGGCAGAGGAGTATATTGACAGGCTGACAGATAATCCCCAGTGGGGCTATGTGGCATGTGGGATTCTGGATAATCATGTACCGGCGGGGACGGTTTACAAGGGGGTAAAGGTGCTTGGAACCCTTGGAAATCTGGAAATTATTCTGCCGGAGAACAAGATGGATGAAATTGCGATAGCACTTTCCCTGAAGGATTATGATTATCTGGAACACATTGTAGGAATTTGTGAAAAGTCCGGTGTGCATACAAAGTTTATTCCGGATTACAACAGTCTGATTCCCAGCAGACCTTATACAGAGGATTTACAGGGGCTGCCGGTAATCAACATCCGTTATGTGCCGCTGACAAATACCGGAAATATGATGGTTAAGCGGGCGATGGACATTGTAGGTTCGTTGTTTGGAATTATTCTGACATCTCCGATTATGATTTTATCGGCAGTTCTGGTAAAGCTTTCCAGTCCGGGACCGATTATTTTCAAGCAGGAGCGGGTAGGGCTGCATAACAAGCCCTTTTATATGTATAAATTCCGCAGTATGGAATTACAGTCACCGAAGGAAGAAAAAAAGGCATGGACGGTGAAAAACGACCCACGGGTTACAGGTGTGGGAAAGATTTTACGAAGAACAAGTCTGGACGAGCTTCCACAGCTTTTTAACATTTTAAAAGGAGATATGAGTCTGGTAGGTCCCCGTCCGGAAAGACCGCTTTTTGTGGAGAAGTTCAAGGAGGAAATTCCCCGGTATATGGTAAAGCATCAGGTCAGACCGGGACTGACGGGCTGGGCGCAGGTAAACGGGCTCAGAGGAGATACTTCCATCCGAAAGAGAATTGAATATGATATCTACTATATAGAAAATTGGACTCTGGGGTTTGATATCAAGATAATATTGATGACTTTTTTTACAGGCTTTATCAATAAAAACGCATATTAAGGTACAGAAAGGTTTAGGTTTAGAGTATGGCAGAGCAGAAACGCAGCAGTTCCACAGGAGCACAGGGAAAGAAAACAAGCGCAAAGCAGAGAGCAGCGAGAGAAAAGAGAAAGGTAGTCATTTTTGCAATTGAGCTGATTATTATTCTGATTATGATTGCGGTGCTTTACCTTGTGTTAAATAAGGCAAAGGAAGGCCCGAAGGTAACGTATCTGGAGCCGGAAAAGCTGGAAATCCATGAGGAAGTCCAGGAAAATGTTACCATGAAGGGATATATGAACATAGCGCTTTTTGGCGTGGATGCGGAAACAGAGAGTCAGTTGTATAAGAACAGCCGAAGCGACAGTACAATGATTGCAAGCATCAATATGGATACCGGCGATATTAAGCTTGTCAGTGTTTACCGAGATACTTATCTGAATATCGGTACGGATGAATACCGGAAGTGTAACGCTGCTTATTCCCTTGGCGGCGCAGAGCAGGCGGTTAAGATGTTAAACATGAATCTGGATTTGGATATCACAGACTTTGTAACGGTAGGCTATAAGGGCTTAAGTGAGGTTATCAACGGACTGGGTGGTATTTACATTGATGTGGACAGCGAAGAGTTAAAGCATATCAATAATTATCAGATTGGTATTGCAGAGGTATTAAAATGTGATTATAATAAAGTAACGGAAACAGGTTATCAGCTTCTGGATGGCTTGCAGGCAACCGCTTACTGCCGTATCCGTTATACAAAGGGTGATGACTTCAAGCGTGCATCCCGTCAGCGTGAGGTAATTATGGCGATTGAGGAACAGGCAAAGAAGGCTGATGCAGCAACCCTTGTAAAGGTATTTAATGATGTTATCGGGGACGTATATACCAGCATCAGCTCCGATACTATTCTGGAGTTAATCGGAAACATTGCAAACTACCAGATTGTAGACCAGGGTGGATTCCCGGAAGAGAGCATGAGAACCGTAGCCAATGTGGGAGCAAAGGGAAGCAGCGTTATTCCTCTGGATTTGGAATCCAATGTTGTATGGCTTCATCAGTTCCTGTTTGACGACCAGAACTACGAGGTAACGGACAGTGTCCGGGAGTACAGTGAGAAGATTAAATCTGATACCACCCCGTATTTGAGATAAATATCGGATAAAAGGTAAATAAAAAGCTTTCAGGGAGGGGGCAGTACTGCTCCCTCTTTTTTGAAAAGCCGGAGGAAGCAGTGAAGATAGATGTTATCATCCCGGTATACAAGCCGGGAAAGGAGTTGCTTGGGCTGTTGGACAGGCTGCAGGTACAGACGGTTCCGGTTCAGAAGATTATTTTGATGAATACGGAAGAAAAATATTTTGAACAGCTTGTGTACGGACAACGTTTTTCAGAGAAATATCCAAAGGTAGAGGTACACCATCTTTCCAAGCGGGAATTTGACCATGGCGGAACAAGGCGGCGGGGCGTAAAATATTCTGCCGGGGAAATTTTTATTTTTCTGACTCAGGATGCCATGCCGGTGGATGAATATCTGGTGGAGAAGCTGACGGCAAATCTGAGAGGGAAAGTGGCAGCTGCCTATGGCAGACAGCTTGCGGGAAAGCAGTCGAATGAACTGGAAAAACTTTCCAGAGAATTTAACTATCCTCCGGTATCCCGGATAAAATCCCTAGAGGATTTACCGGAACTTGGAATTAAGACATTCTTCTGTTCGGACGTATGTGCCGCGTACCGCAGGGATATTTATGAGGAATTGGGAGGCTTTGTAAGGCATACCATTTTTAATGAGGATATGATTTACGCTTCCGGGGCGGTGAGAGCCGGATACCAGATTTCCTACGAGGCGGAGGCAAAGGTGCTGCATGCCCATAATTACACAAACAGGCAGCAGCTTCACAGGAACTTTGATTTGGGAGTTTCCCAGGCGGAGCATCCGGAGGTATTTGGGGATGTGAAGTCGGAATCCGAAGGGAAAAAACTGCTTCAGGCTGCATGGCAGCATTTTAAAAGGAAGAAACAGCTTTATCGTTTCCCGGGATTTCTGATGCAGTGTTGTTTCAAATATGCAGGTTATTTATTAGGAAAGCATTATCGTCTGCTTCCGAAAAAGGCAGTGCTTGCCCTGACGGACAACCGGGAATACTGGAGGCAGAATAGGGATTAAAGCGCAAAGAAGGTGCGCGGAAAAGGAGATTGATATGTGTGGAATTGTCGGATACATCGGAGAAAACCAGGCAGCCCCGATTATTTTGGAGGGACTAGCAAAGCTGGAATACAGAGGATACGATTCAGCAGGCATGGCTGTTTTTGACGGAAAAGAAATTAAAACCCAGAAGGCAACCGGTAGATTAAAGGTTCTGGAGAATCTTACAAGAGGCGGAGAAACTCTGCCCGGTACGGTGGGAATCGGTCATACCAGATGGGCAACCCATGGGGCACCCAGTGACAGAAATGCCCATCCACATACCAATACAACCGGAACCATTGCAGTTGTGCATAATGGTATCATCGAAAATTATCTGCAATTAAAGAAAAAGCTGCTGGATAAGGGATATACCTTCCAGTCCGAAACAGATACAGAGGTACTGGCGCAGTTATTGGATTACTACTATAAGGGAAATCCGCTGGAGGCGATTACCAAGGTACTGCACCGGGTAGAGGGTTCCTACGCTTTGGGAATTATGTTTGCAGATTATCCTGATGAGATTTACGCGGCAAGAAAGGACAGCCCCCTGATTGTAGGGCAGAGCGAAAACGGTTCTTTTATTGCTTCGGATGTTCCGGCAATTTTAAAGTATACCAGAACTGTTTATTATATGGAAAATCAGGAAGTGGCAGCGCTTCGCCGGGACGGACTGCGGTTCTTCTCTGTGGATGAAGAGGAAGTAACAAAGACACCTGTCCAGATTGACTGGGATGCGGATGCGGCAGAAAAAGCCGGATATGAGCATTTCATGCTGAAGGAAATTTATGAGCAGCCGAAAACCATCACGGATACGATTTCTCCCAGAATCCGCAATAATGACATTGTGATTGAAGAGCTGAACATGACGGATGAGGAGCTTCGGGCAGTGAAGAGGATTCATATTGTAGCCTGCGGTTCCGCCTACCATACCGGAGTGACCGGAAAGTATGTACTGGAGGGTCTGGCAAGGATTCCGGTGGAAGTGGATGTGGCAAGTGAGTTCAGATACCGGAACCCGATTCTGGAAGAGGGCAGCATGGTAATTGTTATCAGTCAGTCCGGGGAAACAGCGGATACCCTGGCAGCATTGCGGGAAGCGAAGGCAAGGGGCTTTAAGGTACTTGGAATTGTCAATGTGGTGGGAAGCTCCATTGCAAGAGAAGCAGATGCGTGCCTTTATACCTGGGCAGGACCGGAGATTGCTGTGGCTACCACAAAGGCATACAGCGCCCAGCTGACAGCCCTTTATATGCTGGCGATGAAATTTGCAAAGGTAAGGGGAACGATTCCAGAGGAAAAATTCCAGGAAATGCTGGGAGATTTAAGATGCCTGCCGGATCAGATTGAACTGCTTCTGGGTCAGAAGGAAAAGGTACAGCATTTCGCCAACAGATATCTGGGGGCAAGGGATATTTTCTTCATCGGAAGAGGAATTGATTATGCGATTTCTCTGGAGGGGTCTCTGAAATTAAAGGAGATTTCCTATATTCATTCCGAGGCTTATGCAGCGGGAGAACTGAAACATGGCACAATTTCCCTGATTGAGGACGGAACGCTGGTAGTAGCGCTGGCGACCCAGCCGAATCTGTTCCAGAAAACTATCAGCAATATTGTGGAAGTAAAATCCAGAGGTGCCTTTGTGATGGCGATTACCAACGAGGAAAATAAAGCGATGGAAAAGGTTTCCGATTATACCCTGTATATTCCGGAAACAAATCCTTTCTTTACAAATTCCCTTGCCATTATTCCCTTGCAGTTATTTGCCTATTATGTGGCTGTGGGAAGAGGCTGCGATGTGGATAAACCGAGGAATCTTGCAAAATCCGTGACGGTGGAATAGTTTCTTTTTGAATAAGATTTTTCTCACTTTTTTCATAGAAGAAACACAATTCCGTCACAATTGGAGGATATACTGGGGTACATAAAGATGAAACAGGGAACACACAAAGAGATGTGTTGCTGAAAGAAAAGAGGTAATCGATATGTACGAAGATGATGAATTACGTTCCGGTGCAACTGTAAATGAAACTGCCGGTCAGAATGCCGGACAGAGTTCAAATTCTTATTTTGACTATACAACATATTCCACAGAGGATTTGAACCAGAAGGCGGATGTTTCCAAGGCAGAAAGAAGGAAACAGGATAAGGCGGAGAAAAAGGCAGCCAAAGCAGAGCGGAAGGCTGCAAAGAAAGGCAGACCTTTCAGAAAATTTGTATTGAGTGTCAGCCTTGGACTTTGCTTCGGACTGTTTGCGGGAGTTGGTTTTTATGGTGTCCAGTGGGGAACCGGTCAGCTGACAGGAAATAACACAAAACCTGCTGTCAGTCAGGAGGCTGCTTCCACAACGGAAAGTGTGCAGCAGACACCGGCTCTGACAACGACAACTCAGGTAACTTATGTACAGGACGACATTTCCGGTGTTGTGGAAAATGTTATGCCGGCAATGGTATCTATTGTAAATCAGTATATGACAACCACCAGAGATTTCTGGGGACAGAGTTATGAAAAGGAATCCGCGGCAAGCGGCTCCGGTATTATTGTGGCAGAAACAGATTCCGAGCTTTTGATTGTTTCCAACAACCATGTGGTAGAGGGAGCGACAAAGCTGGAAGTTACCTTTATTGACGGCTCTACCGCGGAAGCAAGCATCAAGGGACTGGATTCCGATATGGATTTGGCAGTTATCGCAGTGGATTTGAACAGCCTTTCCGCAGAAACGAAGAATGAAATTACTGTGGCAACCTTAGGGGACAGCGACAGCCTGAAGCTGGGCGAGCCTGTTATTGCAATCGGTAACGCTCTTGGCTATGGACAGTCTGTCACAAATGGTATTGTCAGTGCCCTGAACCGTGAGATTTCTCTGGAGGATGGCTCTACAGGTACCTTTATCCAGACAAATGCGGCAATTAACCCCGGTAACTCCGGCGGCGCGCTTCTGAATATCAGAGGCGAGGTCATTGGTATTAACTCCAACAAGATTGGCGGTACCACAGTAGAAGGTATGGGTTATGCTATCCCTATCAGTTCCGCAAGCCCGATTATCGCAGATTTGATGGAGCGTCAGACCAGAAACAAGGTTGCTGATGACGAGGTAGGCTACATGGGAATTACCATGCAGGATATCACAGAGCAGATTGTCCAGATGTACAATATGCCGGAAGGTGTATTTGTCTATGATGTGGCAGAGGGCTCCGCAGCAGAGGCAGCAGGCATCAAGAACGGTGATATTATTGTGAAGTTCGACGGACAGAAGGTTTCTTCCGCATCGGATATCAAGAATGTCATCCAGTACTACAAGGCAGGCGATACGGCAACCATTACCGTAAAGCGGGCAATGAACGGTGAGTATGAAAGCATTGATTTGGAGATTACTTTTGGAACCAGACCGGAAAATTAAAAAGTGGTGATATATAAGGTATCCCGGACAGGTAAAGCTGCCCGGGATATTTTTTATTACAATATAATAGGAAATTGGGGAATTCTTTCCTGTTAGGATAGAATTGGTTTAGAAAAACTTCACTTGTAGGATAGGGGCTTTTCCAGTATACTGGAATACAGCAGATAATAAAGCCGTGTCATAAAAAGCGCTATCCATCTGCGGAAAGAGGAGTACAGATAGCCGGGAACAGGGCACAAAGGAAAGGATGTGTAGAATATGTCAGAATTATATGATAATGAAGAGAATTTTTCTGAGGATATAAATGAGAGCACCGATAAGACGGAGGAGAAGGAAGAAGCAGGAAAGAAGGATGCTTCCAGTACAAAGCAGGCAGGAAAGAGCGATGACAGCGAGTATGAGGATGTCTGCTTTATCTGCAGAAGACCGGAGAGCAAGGCGGGGAAAATGTTTAAGCTGCCGAACAATATCTGTGTCTGCGATGACTGTATGCATAAGACGATGGAAACCGTCAGCCAGTTTGATTATCAGGGGATGCTGAATGACCCGCAGCTCCAGAATGAGCTTGACCAGATGACAAAGCAGGGCGGGTTCCCGAAAATCAGTTTTGTCAATCTGGCTGATTTACAGGGGGACGGAGGTATTCCGAACAAGCAGAAGTTAAAGAAAAAGAAGAAAAAGGAAGGGGAGCAGCAGCCGATACTGAATATCAGGGATATTCCGGCACCTCATAAGATTAAGGCAAGTCTGGATGAATATGTGGTAGGGCAGGAGTATGCCAAGAAGGTAATTTCCGTTGCGGTATACAACCACTATAAGAGAGTGGCAACGAATACCATGGATGAAATCGAAATCGAAAAATCCAACATGCTGATGATTGGGCCTACCGGATGTGGTAAGACTTATCTGGTAAAGACACTGGCAAGACTGCTGGATGTGCCCCTTGCCATTGCAGATGCCACTTCCCTGACAGAGGCGGGATATATCGGCGATGATATCGAATCGGTTGTTTCAAAGCTTCTGGCAGCGGCGGATAATGATGTGGAGCGGGCAGAAACGGGTATTATTTTCATTGATGAGATTGACAAGATTGCGAAGAAGAAAAATACCAACAGCAGGGATGTCAGCGGCGAGAGTGTACAGCAGGGAATGTTAAAGCTTCTGGAGGGCGCAGAGGTGGAAGTGCCTGTGGGAGCAAACAGCAAGAATGCCATGGTTCCCCTTGCTACGGTCAATACCAAGAATATCCTGTTTATCTGCGGCGGAGCCTTCCCGGAGCTGGAGGACATTATTAAGGAAAGACTGACAAAGACTGCTTCCATCGGTTTTAATTCGGAACTGAAGGACAAGTATGACAAGGATAAAAACATTCTTTCCAGGGTGACGGTGGAGGACATCCGGAAGTTTGGCATGATTCCGGAATTTATCGGACGTCTGCCGATTATCTTTACTCTGGAAGGACTTTCCAGAGATATGATGGTAAAGATTCTGAAAGAGCCGAAAAACGCTATCCTGAAGCAGTATCAGAAGCTGCTGGAGCTGGACGAGGTAAAGCTGGAGTTTACGGAGGATGCGCTGGGAGCGATTGCGGATAAGGCTTTGAAGCGGGATACGGGAGCCAGAGCCCTTCGCTCGATTATTGAGGACTTCATGCTGGATATTATGTATGAAATTCCCAAGGATGACAATATCGGCAAGGTGACAATTACCAGAGAATATATTGAAGGAACAGGCGGCCCGTTAATTGAAATCAGGGGAAATCTGCTACTGGAAGAAAAAACAAATCAAATTGAAGAAAAATAATATTGACAATCTCCGGAAGTGTGGTAATATAAACATATGAACAGTCGTTCAAATGTTCAATAAAACACAAATAAAGAAAGGGAGATTGCCATGAAAAAGACATACAAGATTGAGGTAGATTGTGCAAACTGTGCATTGAAGATGGAGGATACCGCAAAGAAGGTTGAGGGAGTACAGGACGCAACCGTCAGCTTCATGACCCAGAAGATGAAGGTGGAATTTGCAGAGGGGGCAGACGATAAGACTGTTATGCAGGCTGTTTTGAAGGCATGCAAGAAGGTTGAGGATGACTGCGAGATTTTCCTGTAAGGATTCCGTGAGAAAGAGGTAGCGTTATGACGAAGAAGCAGAAGAAGGTTTTATACCGGATTTTTGTGGCTGCGGTGCTCCTGATCGTACTTCATTTCGTTCCGGTGAGCGGATATGCAAGGTTTGCCCTGTATCTGATTCCCTATGTGGTAATCGGCTACGATATCCTGAGAAAGGCAGCGCTGGGAATCGCACACGGTGAGGTGTTTGATGAAAATTTCCTGATGGCGGTGGCAACGGTAGGCGCCATGCTGCTTGGAATTTACAACGAATCTCAGGGACAGGAGGGCGAGTTTGCCGAGGGCGTTGCCGTTATGCTGTTCTACCAGATTGGAGAACTGTTCCAGGCAGTCGCGGTAGGAAAGAGCAGAAAGAATATTACGGCGCTGATGGATATCCGTCCGGATTATGCCAACATTGAGGGCGAAAACGGAGAACTGGAGCAGGTTGACCCGGATGATGTGGAAATTGGTACGGTTATCGTGGTACAGCCCGGAGAAAAGATTCCCATTGACGGTGTTGTGGAATCCGGCAGTTCTACATTAAATACTTCTGCCCTGACCGGGGAGAGTGTTCCCAGAGGCGTGAAGGAGGGCGAAGAGGTTATCAGCGGATGTGTGAATCTGACAGGTCTTTTGAAGATTCGCACCACCAGGGAGTTTGGGGAATCTACAGTTTCCAGGATTCTGGATTTGGTGGAAAATTCCAGCATGAAAAAATCCCGCTCCGAGAATTTTATTACGAAATTTGCAAGATATTATACTCCGGCAGTCTGCTACAGTGCGCTGGCACTGGCGATTCTGCCGACGATTGTCAATCTGATAATGGGAAATCCTTCCAACTGGAGTATATGGGTTATCCGTGCGTTGACCTTCCTGGTTATCAGTTGTCCCTGCGCACTGGTGATTTCCATTCCCTTAAGCTTTTTCGGGGGAATCGGAGGAGCATCTTCCTGCGGTATTCTGGTAAAGGGCTCCAATTATCTGGAAGCGCTGGCAGAAACAAAGTATGTGGTATTTGACAAGACGGGTACTCTGACAAAGGGTGTCTTTGAAGTAACAAAGATTTGTCCTGCAGGGGATATGAGCAGGGAAGATTTACTGGAATATGCGGCTTATGCGGAAAGCTATTCCACCCATCCCATCAGCAAGAGCTTAAAGGAAGCTTACGGAAAAGAAATCAACAAGAGTCTTGTAACGGATGTGGAGGAAATCGGCGGACATGGCGTAAAGGCTGTGGTAAAGGGAACCGCCGTAGCAGCAGGAAATGCAAAGCTGATGAAGAGTCTGGGACTTTCCTACGCGGAGAATACGGATATCGGAACCATTGTCCATGTGGCAGTAGGCGGCGCTTATGCCGGATATGTGCTGATTTCTGATGTGGTAAAGGAGCAGTCTAAGGCAGCCATCGCAGCATTGAAGCGGGAAGGCGTGAAAAAGACTGTTATGCTGACCGGCGACAGCCGTCAGGTAGCGGAGCATGTGGCAGCAGAGCTGGGACTGGACGAGGTAAAGAGCGAACTGCTTCCCGCAGACAAGGTAGCTGCTGTGGAAGAACTGCTGGCAGGAAAGGAAAAGCGGGAAAATCTTGCTTTTGTCGGGGATGGTATCAACGATGCCCCGGTGCTTTCCAGAGCGGATATCGGTGTTGCAATGGGAGCGCTGGGCTCCGATGCGGCAATCGAGGCAGCGGATATTGTATTGATGGATGATAACCCCTGGAAGCTGGCGCAGGCAATGCAGATATCCAGAAAGTGTCTGCGGATTGTCTATGAAAATATTGTGTTTGCCCTGACAGTAAAGGCAGTTTGTCTGGTGCTGGGAGCCATTGGTCTTGCCAGTATGTGGCTTGCCATTTTCGCCGATGTGGGTGTTATGGTGCTGGCAGTGTTAAATGCAGTCAGATGTTTGAAAGTAAAGCAGGTAAAAGATTGAAAGATGGAACTAAAAGGACGTTTTTTCCGGAAATATGGGAGGCGTTTTCGAAGGAAGGCTTCTTAAAAAAGGTATGCCAGAAATATCATTATGACGAAACGGATATGGAAAGTCTGCGATGTACAGCAGAAGCCATGCTTCCCCGGATGAGGGAGCAGGCCTGCTGGAATCACAGACTTTTTGGCGTATCCGGGGTTCCCGTGGGGAGTGAGGCAGTCATCACCCTTGGAAAGGGACTGGATGAATTACAGGAGGAATACAGCAGTAAGGGGCTTTTGAGCGAATGTTATATGGTGGAGGCGCTGTCCAGCGAACTTTTATTGTTATCTTACAGTGCCTATAACAGGGAACTGGAGAAGGAGAGCGGACTGCATGTGGCAAGGCTGCATTTTTTAGGGAGCGAGGAAACATATCCCATGACGATTCTTCCAGACCTTTTAAAGCGTCTGCAGATGCCGGTTTCCTGCAATGAGGCGTTTTGTATGGTGCCGAAAAAGAGTGTGGCTTTTTATACGGAACTGACAGAGGACAGGGCGGTGCGGTGTCCGGGCATCTGTGTGGGATGTAACAGCAGGCACTGTCCCAACCGGATAGAAGAGAGAGAAAATATCACTTTGAAAAAAATGCTTGCGGATATGACGGATGTTCCGTTAAGCTATGGATATAGAAGAATTTTTGGAGGAAAATGAATGTTACATTTATATACGGGAGAAGGAAAGGGAAAAACCACGGCGGCAATCGGGCTTTCCGTGAGAGCGGCAGGCAGAGGCTTTTCCGTGTATTTTACCCAGTTTATGAAGGGAAATGATACCGGGGAGCTGTACATTTTAAAAAGGCTGCCGGAGGTGAAAATTTTAAGAAGTGAGAAAAATTTCGGCTTCTTTAAGAGAATGTCCGAGGAGGACAAGGCAGAGCTGACGGCAGTCCACAACCGGATTCTGGAGGAAGTGTTGGAAAGTGTGGGAAAGGAAGAGAATCAGCTTATCATTCTGGATGAACTGACCTATCCGATTACCCTGGGGCTTGTGGATGAGGAAAAGGTAAAGGAGCTTCTGTCCTATTCCGATAAGGTGGAGATGGTAGTGACGGGGAGGAATGCGGCACCTTTTTTAGAGGAGCGGGCAGACTACATTACCCGGATGGAATGTGTCAGACATCCCTTCCTGCGGGAAAATAATCCCGTTGCCGCCAGAAAAGGGATTGAATATTGAACAGGCAGGGCTGCATAGAATAAGAAGAAAAACAGGATAAGAAAGCTACTGTAAAAAGGGATAAAAAAGATGAAGGATATGATTGTACTTTTGATTCCTTTTCTGGGAACCACTTTAGGCTCTGCCATGGTGTTTTTCATGAAACAGGAAATGAATAAAAGACTGGAAAAGCTGCTTCTGGGGTTTGCCTCCGGAGTGATGATTGCAGCTTCCGTCTGGTCACTGCTGATTCCTGCCATAGAGATGTCGGAGGAGAAGAGTTCTTTAAGCTGGCTCCCTGCCGCAGCCGGATTTTTGCTGGGCATGGGGTTTCTTCTGCTGCTAGACAGTCTGGTGCCCCATCTGCATATGGACAGTGAGAAGCCGGAGGGTGTAAAATCCGGTTTCCGCAAGACGACAATGCTGGTGCTGGCAGTGACGCTGCACAATCTGCCGGAGGGAATGGCGGTAGGTGTTACCTTTGCGGGGGCGATTATGCAGAATACGGGCATTACTATGGCAGGAGCGCTGGTGCTGGCGGTGGGAATTGCCATTCAGAATTTCCCGGAGGGGGCGATTATTTCCATGCCTTTAAGGGGAGCGGGAGCATCCAGAAAGAAGGCATTTTTCTACGGGATGATGTCCGGTGTGGTAGAACCGGTTGGCTCTGTGCTCACAATTTTACTGGCGGCGCAGGTTGTGCCGATTCTGCCCTATCTGCTTGCTTTTGCGGCGGGAGCCATGATTTATGTGGTGGTGGAAGAACTGATTCCGGAGGCACAGTCCGGGGAGCATACCAATATCGGAACAATCGGTGTGGCAATCGGCTTTACCTTAATGATGGTGCTGGATATTGCGTTGGGATAAAGGAAAAAGGAAGTATAGAACATGAGAATATTGATAATACGTCACGGGGACCCGGATTATGAGAGGGATTCCCTGACAGAAAAAGGCTGGAGGGAAGTAGAACTTCTGGCAGAAAGACTGGAAAAAACAGAAATAAATGACTTTTATGTATCTCCGTTGGGCAGAGCGCGGGATACGGCGCAGCCTACCTTGAAGCGGCATAAAAAGAGTGCGCTGATTTGTGACTGGCTGCAGGAGTTCCCACCCCAGATTCAAAGACCGGATAAGGGTGGAGAAAAGACGATTACCTGGGATTGGCTGCCCCAGGACTGGACAGCGGATGTCCGCTATTTTCAGGCAGAGGAATGGTATAAAACAGAGATTATGCAGGCGGGGAATGTGGAAGCGGCATACCGTCATGTGACCGAGGGACTTGACCGGGTACTGGCGGAGCACGGCTATGTCAGGGAGGGAAAGCTGTACCGGGCGGAGAAGTCCAACCGGGAAACCATTGCCTTTTTCTGTCATTTCGGGCTGGAATGTGTGCTTCTGTCCCACCTGATGAATGTTTCCCCCATGATTTTATGGCATCATGCCTGTGCAACACCCTCTTCTGTAACTACCCTGACTACAGAGGAACGCCGTCAGGGAAAGGCGGTTTTCCGCATGAGCAGCTTTGGGGATATTTCCCATCTGTATGCTGGCGGGGAAGATTCCTCCTTTCAGGCAAGATTCTGCGAAACCTTTGACAGTAAGGAACGGCATGATTGACTAAAAAAGTAAATGATAAAATTTATCAATAAAAGCCGAAAAAATGAGGGATTTGAACTGGAAGAATAAAAATAAAAATGTTATAATAGCCCCCAAACCATGAAAGACACATGGCAGAAACTACGAGAGAGATGGTAATAACATCAGAAAGGAATGGAAGTAGCATGAAAATTTTTAAGAATTGGAACAAAAAGAACACAGGTATTTTTGCAGCAGGCGTATTATTCGGAACTGCCGGTATTTCTCTGTTATCCAGCAAGGATGCAAAGAAGCTTTATACCAACTGTACAGCAGCCGTACTTCGCGCAAAGAAGTGCGTTATGGATAAGGCTTCTGTTTTGCAGGAAAACTGTGAAGATATCTATGCAGATGCCAGGCAGATAAATGAAGAGAGAGCAGCTGCAGAAGAGGCAGAGTTTGAAGATGCTTCCGAAAAGACTGAAGAAGGCGAGCAGGCATGAGATTTGTTGTAAAGCATGACGGAAAGGGGCGTATCCGGGTTCACCTTGTCCAGTATCGGATGAGTTTTCGTGAAGCGGATACGCTTCAATATTATCTGGAGAAGCTTCCCTTTGTCAAAAAGGCAAAGGTGTATGAACAGACAGGGGATGCGGCAATCTGTTATACCGGAGAAAAGCAGGAGGTGCTTTCTGCCCTTCAGTGCTTTTCCTATGAAGGAGTGGATGTGCCGGAGAACCTGCTGCAAAATTCGGGCAGGGAATTAAATGCGGAGTATCGGGAAAAGCTGATTACAAAGGTGATTGTCAGTTACGGAAAAAAGTGGATTCTGCCCTATCCGGTTCGTTTCGCCATAAACGGTGTGAAATCTGTAAAATATATCTGGAAGGGCATTAAGACGCTGGCGCAGGGCAAGATTCAGGTGCCGGTACTGGATGCAACCGCAATCGGTGTGTCCATGCTCCGGGCAGATATCAATACCGCAGGCTCTATTATGTTCCTGCTGGAGATTGGAGAACTGCTTGAGGAGTGGACCCATAAGAAATCCGTGGGAGATTTGGCGAGAAGCATGTCCCTGCAGGTCAGCAGAGTCTGGCTGGTAAGAGAGGACGGACAGGAGTTACAGGTGCCTACGGATAAGGTTCTGGCAGGGGACAGAGTGCGGATTCATATGGGCAATGTCATTCCCTTTGACGGAGAGGTAACAGAGGGAGAAGCCATGGTAAATCAGGCATCCCTGACGGGAGAAGCCCAGCCTGTCCGGAAATGTGCCGGAGCCACTGTTTACGCGGGAACCGTGCTGGAGGAAGGGGAACTGACTATCCGGGTACGGCAGGCAGCAGGGGACAGCCGGTATGAGCGCATTGTTTCCATGATAGAGGAATCTGAAAAGCTGAAATCCGGTCTGGAAAGCAGGGCGGAGCATCTGGCAGATAAGCTGGTACCCTATTCCCTTCTGGGAACGGCGCTGACCTATCTTTTCACAAAGAATGTGACAAAGGCACTGGCAATCCTGATGGTGGATTATTCCTGTGCTTTGAAGCTTGCCATGCCTGTTTCTGTGCTTTCAGCCATCAGGGAAGCCGGGGGACACAGCATTACCGTAAAGGGCGGCAAGTATCTGGAGGCTATGGCGGAGGCCCAGACCATCGTTTTTGACAAGACGGGGACACTGACAAAGGCAAGTCCTGTGGTATCCCAGGTGATTTCCTTCTGTGAGAAGCCGGAAAATGAGCTTTTGCGGATTGCTGCCTGCATGGAGGAGCATTTTCCTCATTCCATGGCAAGGGCTGTGGTAGAGGCAGCGAAGGAAAGACAACTGGTGCATGAGGAAATGCACTCTAAGGTGGAATATATTGTGGCACATGGCATTTCTACCCAGATTGAAGGGAAGAAAGCGGTTATCGGCAGTTATCACTTTGTTATGGAGGATGAGGGCTGTGTGATTCCGGAGGGAAGGGAAGCCCTCTTTGAAAGTCTGCCTGCGGAATATTCCCATTTGTATCTGGGCATTGAAGGAAAGCTGGCTGCGGTAATCTGTATTGAAGACCCGCTGCGTCCGGAAGCAAAAGAGGTTATCAGACAGTTAAAAGAAAGCGGTATTACCAAGATAGTCATGATGACCGGGGACAGCGACAGGACGGCAAAAGCCATTGCTGCAAAGGTAGGCGTGGACGAATATTATTCCGAAGTCCTGCCGGAGGATAAGTCAGGGTTTGTAGAACGGGAAAAGGCAGCAGGCAGGAAAGTCATCATGATTGGTGACGGCATCAATGATTCTCTGGCACTGTCCAACGCGGATGTGGGAATTGCCATCAGCGACGGAGCGGAGCTGGCAAGGGAAATTGCGGATGTGACCATTGCTGCGGATGACCTGAAAGAACTGGTAACGCTGCGGCAGATTAGCGAAGGGCTGATGAAGCGGATTCGCAAAAATTACCGTACCATCGTTACCTTCAACAGCGGTCTGATTGTACTGGGTGTGGCAGGAGTCATCCCGCCGGCAACCTCAGCCTTGCTGCATAATACCTCTACTCTGGTTATCAGCTTAAAGAGCATGGAAAATGTATTGACAGAAGAGTAAAAAGAATAGAGAAACACAGGGAAAAAGACGCGGTTATTCCGAAATTGGGAATAGCGGTGTCTTTTTTTGGTGATAATTTCTATCAGCATAGGTGCTTGACGAACTGTAAAAAAACAAGTATTCTTTTAACAAATTAGTAACAACTAACTTCGAGAACTGATTACCGGAAGGGAGGATAACCGTTGAGCAGTGAAACATGGGAATTGATTCAGAAGATGTCGGTAAAGGATGCGGAATTGCAGCTTGCGTTGCAGTGTGCCCCGTTGATTGCCGGGTTAAAGGTATCCAATCTGCTGATTCTGGACAGAAGCGGCATGGAATCTGTGAAACGGATTTTATCCGGAAGCTGTATCAGTTTCTTTTTACTTGCCATGGCTGAACATAAGGTGACGTTGCTTTTGTATCAGGAGAAGAAGCTTTCTGATTATCTGGCGGAGGAGCGGAACCGGGAATTTTTGCAAAGATATGGATATGGGGAAATGGATTTGCAGAGTATCCTGAGAGCCTTTTGGGTCAGATATCAGGCGCATATTCAGAAAAAAGAGGACTTTCCGCATGAAATGGGGATTCTGCTGGGGTATCCGGTGGAGGATGTGGAGGGTTTTATTCTGCATAAGGGAAAGAATTATCTGTGCGCGGGGTACTGGAAGGTATATGTTAATCCGGTTCTCAAGCAGCAGTTGTTCAAAAAGTACGATTATGCGGGAGAAAATATGGTACAGCTGCTTTCTTATGGGGTAAAGATGGAGGATATTATCGAAATTTGCGGATAATGCGCAGAAATGGAGGAAAAAGATTGAAAAATAGAATTTTTCAATCGCGAGATTTGTGTCTGCGCGCACTTGACACAAACTCGAGATGCGCAAAGGGCGTGCGCGGGAATGGAGGAAAAAATGGATAAGATTGCAATTGTTTTCTGGTCACAGGGAGGAAATACCGCAGCGATGGCAACGGCTGTGGCAGAGGGGGTAAAGGCAGCAGGCAGGGAGGCAGAGATTGTTCCGATATCCGAGGCTTCTCTGGATGAGCTGAAGGCAGCAGATGCTTTTGCAATGGGCTGTCCTGCCATGGGCGCAGAGGCGCTGGAAGAGTATGAGATGGAACCCTTTGTAGCGGATGTGGAAAATTTTGTTTCCGGTAAGAAGATTGCACTGTTTGGCTCCTACGGCTGGGGCGATGGACAGTGGATGAGGGATTGGGAGGAAAGAATGAAGCTGGCTGGGGCTGTGCTGGTAGACGGAGAGGGTCTTATCTGCCATGAAGCACCGGATGAGGATGCACTGGAACAGTGCAGAAGTCTGGGAAAAGCACTGGCAGAGGCATAATCAGCGCATAAAAGGGCTATTGAGAAAAAGTATCAACTATCAATAACGGATTTCCCTCTTTCATCTTGACAAAGCGGTTAGAAAAGGCTAACAATAGGAACAAGAATGTTAGCCACGACTTACCTGCGGCGTGAACGGTTTTTTCAGACGTTCGGCAACAGGTTCGCCACAAGCGATGAGAGAGGGAAAAGTATGTATCTGGAAATTAAAAACATTAAAAAGAGCTATGGCGAGAGTGCCAGCTATGTAGAGGTATTAAATGGTATTTCAACAGGGGTGGAAAAAGGAGAAATGTGCGTCATTTATGGACCCAGCGGCTCCGGAAAATCCACCTTTTTAAATGTAATCGGCGGACTGGATACGGTGGATTCCGGTTCTATCAGAGTAGATGGAAAGGAAATCGTAGGTCTTAGCCAGGAAAAATTAAGTGATTACAGAAGAGATAATTTAGGGTTTATTTTTCAGTTTTATAATCTGATTCCAAATCTTACCATTCGGGAGAACATAGAGCTTTGTGCCTGTCTGACAAAAAATCCCCTTTCCCTGGATGAACTTTTAGAGGTGCTTGGGCTGACACAGCATCAGAATAAATTTCCGGCACAGCTTTCCGGCGGACAGCAGCAGCGGTGCGCCATTGCCAGAGCGCTGATTAAGAATCCAAAGCTGCTCTTATGCGATGAACCAACGGGAGCTCTTGACTCCAAAACCTCCAGAGATATCCTGATACTTCTGGAAAATATCAACCAGAAATACGGTACTACCATGCTGATTGTCACCCATAATACGGCAATTAAGGATATGGTACATAAGGTTATCAAAATCAAGGATGGTCAAATCAGCAAGGACTATTATAATGAAACAAGAGTACCGGCAGCCATGCTGGAAGATTTATAAAAAAGGTGCATGGAGGAATGTGTGGCATGGGTACGAGATTACAGGGTATATTGAGCAGACGAGTGCTGCGGGATTTAAAAAGTAATTTTTGGAGATATCTGGCATTGCTTCTTCTGATTACGCTGGGAATGTATATGGTAGTTGCCATGATAGGCTCCGCGGAGTCTATTATGTGGACGGTGGAAACCAGCTATGAAAAAAATCTGGGGGAGGACGGACAGTTTGGAACCTTTGTCCCTCTGTCAGAAGAGGAATGGGGACAGATTACCGGAAAGGGTGTGACACTGGAGGGGCATTTCAGTCTGGATTACGAGGTGGGAGAAACCAGAATCCGGGTGATGAAGGCGCGCAGCCAGATTGATTTGTTTGAGGTGGAAACGGGGCGGAATCTGGAGCAGGACGGCGAGATGCTTCTGGAAAAGCTGTATGCGGCAGCAAACGGGCTGGAGATTGGCAGCGAGGTTACTCTTGGCAGCAGTACCTTTACTGTTGTGGGTATCGGCAGCCTGCCGGATTATGATACTCCCTTTGAAAAGCTGTCGGATGCCAGCTCGGACAGCCGGAAATTTGGTTACGGACTGGTGACAGAGGCAGATTATGAGGCGCTTTTAGCAGCGGGGGAGAGCTTTAAAACCGAGGATTATTTGTACGCCTACCGGTTGAATGGCAAAATGACGGATGAAGAATTACAGGAGCTTTTGCAGTCCTTTGAGCTGGACAGGGATAAAGTAACGGACCCTTATTTTCTGGATATGCTGGATGAACTGGAGGAAACCAGGCGGGATATTCAGGAGGGTGTGGATGAACTCTGGGACGGCAGTAAAGAACTGGCAGACGGACTGGGGGAAATCGCGGAGCATAATCAGGATTTGAAGGATGCGGTGGATACCCTGTTTGACACGCTGCTAGAGGAGGCAAACGACAGCTTTGCGGAGAATGAGATAGAGGTTGTGCTAAAGGCAGACACCTTTGAGGAGCAGCTGGATGCCATGATAGACTCTGTGGGAACCTACAGTAAAGGCACAAGGGATTCTGTCCGGGATTTAAAGGAAACCCTTCAGGATTTGCGGAAGTTCAAGGAGGGGATTTACGACTATACAGACGGTGTGGAGGCGGTCAGAGAGGGCACCCTTGCCCTGCATCAGGGGCTGGATGAAATTGTGGGCAGCAACGGCAGCCTGCAGCAGGGGGCAGATGCCCTGACGGGAGCGATTGTACAGTCTATGAATGCCCAGCTTGCCCCCTACGGCATACCGGAGCTGACGATGGATAATTACGGGGAAGTGCTGACAGAGCAGATGCTTGCAATGGTTCCCCTGTTACAGCCGGTAAAGGAGCAGTTTGATGCATTAAAGGCATTTAAGGATGGGGTTTATCTCTACACAGGGTATGTGGCGCAGGCAATGTCCGCCAGCTACGGACTCTGGGAAGGGGAAGGACAGTTGACGGATGCAAGCCCTGATTTACAGGACGCCGCTACAAAGCTTCTGGATGCGATGATAGAGATGGTGCAGGAGCAGCTTATAGAAAGTGATATTTCAGTTACGCTGAATCAGGATAATTTTGAGGCAGAGCTGGATAAACTGACGGCATCCGGGGGAAAGATTGACGAAAAGCTGAAAAAAACGCTGTTGGATACAAAGGAAAGCTTTCAGGATATCAGAGAGTTTGCGGAGGGCATTACGGAATATACGGATGCGGTGCAGGAAGCAGCGGACGGCAGCAGGGAGCTGGCAGACGGTGTGAAGGAATTAAAGGATGCTACGGATGATATGATAGAGGAGTACTTTACCTTTGATTTGGATAATCTGACTTCTTTCCTGAAAAAGTCTGATAACCCGCGAATTTACGGCTCCTATAATGATGTGGTTATCAACAAATATGCGGGAATTGCCGCAGGTATCATTCTGATGGTGCTGTTTACCTATGTGATTGCCGTTTTTGTCATTCACAATATTGAGCAGGAGAGCAGTATTATCGGTGCGCTGTACGCCCTAGGGTTAAAGAGCAGACAACTGATTCTGCATTATCTGCTGCTTCCGGTGTTGGTGACGTTTCTGGGAGGTGCGGCAGGCTGCATCATAGGAATGACACCTGCGGGTATGGACTGGATGCTGGACAGTGTGGTAGACTATTACTCTTTCCCCCGGACGGTGACTGTTCTTCCACCCTATGTACTGGTGTATGCCCTGATAATGCCCCCGGTGACAGCAGCGATTGTCAACTATTTCTGTATCAGTAAAAAGCTGCGCCGGACCGCTCTGTCCCTGCTTCGGAATGAGCAGAGGGTAAGCAGGATTCGGGAAGTGAAGCTTGGAAATCATTTCAGCTTTGCCACCCGGTTTCAGATTCGCCAGATGCTCAAGGAATCCCACTCTGCGCTGGCTGTCATCATAGGTATGTATATCTGTCTTCTGATTGTGGCGCTGAGTCTGGACTGCTATGTGATGTGTGAAAATTACCGGCTGGCGGCGGTTAATGAAACGACTTATGAATATATGTACAACTATAAGTATCCCACAAAGGAGGTTCCCGAGGGCGGCACACCGGCATATGCGGAGGGACTGAAAAAGGAAGCCTACGGCTACAATCTGGAAGTGACAATCCTGGGAATTACGGAGGATAATCCCTACTTTGATGTGGAGGTGGGAAAGTATAAAAATGAAATTGTGGTAGCATCTGCGGTGGCGGAAAAGTTTCAGGTGAAAAAGGGCGATAAAATGGTATTTACGGATGAGGTAAACCACAGGGATTACGCCTTTACGGTAAAGGATGTGGTTTATATGGAATCTGCCTTTTACTGTTTTATGGATTTGGATGCCATGCGGGAGCTGTTCGGTCAGGAGGATGACTATTATAATGTGGTTTTTGCAGGTCATGCGCTGTATGTGGATGCCGGGCGGCTTTACAGTACTGTAACCAGAGAAAATGTCATGGAGGCGTGCAGTATTTTTGTGGACATGATGAAGCCTATGGTAAGCCTTCTGTTAGGACTGTCTGCGCTGATTTTTGTGGTGGTCATGTATCTGATGGTAAAGGTGATGGTAGACCGTTCCGCATTTTCCATTGCACTGGTAAAGATATTCGGCTTCAGAAAGCGGGAAATCAGAAAGCTGTACTTAAACGGTAATTTCCTGCTGGTAGCAATCGGTGCACTTATCTGTGTTCCGCTGGCAAAGCTGAGTGTGGATGCCATCTATCCGCTCTGCATTTCCAATATTGCGGTGGGAATGGATTTACATTTCACCTGGCAGATGTACGTTGGAGTCTACATGGGCGTGCTGCTTTGTTACCTGATTATAACGCCGCTTCTGATGCGCAGAATCCATAAAAGGGTACCTGCGGAGATACTCAAAAACAGAGAGTAGGCGTATCATAGATAAGGGTTATATCATAGATAAGTGTCATATCATGGATAAAAGAGCATATCATAAAAGAAAACGGGAGAGGGCTTTTTGCCCATGAAAGAAAGTGGACTGCAGGGAGCGGATTCTGTCGGAAGACTATTATGATATCATTACTGATTTTCCTCTGAGGGAGGAACTATTGGAGGATGACCTCTGCTATATTGCAGTGGAGAATCTTTATAATCTGATTTATTTGAATAAGGAAGGGGCGGAGCCGGAGAATGATTATTTATACACCCACCGGATTCTGCCGAAGCTGTACGGGCTGATGCAGGAGGGAAATTTGGGACTGCCGGGAGCGGGATTTGACCCGAATAACCTGATAGTCAGCGGCATTACGCAGATACAGAGGGAGCCATTGAATCTGACAGGAAGAGGCTGCGTGCTTGTGGTGATAGATACGGGAATTGATTATACAAGCCCTGTTTTTCTGAATTCTGACGGCAGCAGCCGGATTCTGGCTATCTGGGACCAGACCATCCAGACGGGAAATCCGCCGGATGGTCTGTTTTACGGTACGGAATATATCAGGGAGGAAATCAACCGGGCACTTGCTGCCCCGAATCCTTACGAGATTGTGGAGAGCAGGGATGAAATCGGGCATGGAACCTCCATGGCAGCGGTGGCGGCAGGCAGCAGGCTGGAAAACGGGCTGACCTATCTGGGGGCGGCGCCGGAGGCAGATATTGTTGTGGTAAAGCTAAAGCCCTGCAAGAGATATCTGCGGGATTTTTATCTGCTGCCGGAGGAGGTGCCTGCCTATGAGGAAACGGATATTATGCTGGGGGTTCTGTACGGAAACCGGTTCGCGGATACCTTCCGCAGACCCGTTGTTTTCTGTCTGGGAATCGGCACAAGCTACGGAGACCATGCGGGAAGCAGCGCTCTGTCCCGCTATCTGGACAGCATTGCCGTGCGCAGAAGCCGGGCGGTGGTGGCAGCGGGAGGGAATGAGGGGAACGCAGACCATCATTTTCAGGGACATTTAAGCAGGAATTTTGCAGCAGGAAACGGAGCTGCGGGAAATACAGGTAACGGAAACAGCAGTCAGACAGTGGAAATCCGGGTGGGGGAAAATGCCAAAGGCTTTTTACTGCACCTCTGGGGAACAGTGCCGGATATTTTTTCTGTTTCCGTACGTTCCCCCGGCGGGGAAACCATTCCGGCAATCCGGCTGGGAATACAGGATGTTATCACTTACAGCTTTATTTATGAGAGAACGAAAATTACCATTGCCGGGGAACTGGTAGAGCCCGGTTCCGGGGAGGAGTTAATAAAGATGCGCATTGTCAATCCAACCCCGGGAATCTGGAGCTTTGAGGTAGTGGCATCCGGGGAAATCCATAACGGAAATTTCCACATGTGGCTTCCCATAACGGAATTTTTAAACACGGAGGTCTATTTCCTGACACCCTCTCCTTATATTACTCTGACAGAACCGGCGATGGCAGCCTCTGTTATCAGCGTTTCCACCTATAATGGAAATAATAATAGCTTTTATATCAATTCCGGCAGAGGTTTTTCCCGGACGGGAGCTGTCAGACCGGATTTTTCGGCGCCGGGGGTCAACATTTCAACGCCCCGGGGAAGCCAGACCGGGAGCAGTCTGGCGGCGGCGATTACCGCCGGCGCTGTGACGCAGTTTATGCAGTGGGCGGTTGTGGAGCAGAATAATGTGGTTGTGGAAAGCCGGGAAATCAAGAATTATTTTGCAAGAGGCGCTTCCCGCAGCTTTGATGCCACCTACCCCAACCGGGAGTGGGGTTACGGCAGATTGAATATGGTAGGAACCTTTGATGCGCTGATTGGAGTGTGATGTCTGGAAATAAGCTGCTGCTCCGTTCTGGCAATTTCCAAAATCCGCTGCTCCGCATAGGTAAAAAGCTGTAAAAAAGCGGAACAGAAGTAATTATGATTGTTGCCAGCAGCGTCCGTGTACCAGTCCCTTTTACACCCGCCGTAGCAAAGAGGGTAAAAATGGCAGGCGGAACACTCTGAAGGGTGTCTGGTTCCCTCCTCCAGAAAACGGGCTTCCACCGGGGATGCGGCATATTCCGTCAGGGGAGCTTCTCCCAGCTTTCCGATTTTCCATTCATTCAGGCAGTAGAAATCACAGGGATACAGGGTTCCGTCCCCTTCTACCACAAAGTATGCACCGCAGCGCCCGCTGGCTGCGCAGGTGCTGGCGGGCATCCCAAGCGCCAGATGGATGTAATCGTCAAATAACCGGATACTGGTATAATGTCCGGATTTCCAGTCCCAGTACCATTCATCAAAAAGTCCGCAGAGAAAGCTGCCGTACAGCTTTGGGCTGAGAGAATAGGGCATGCTTCCTCTTGACGCATTCAGAGGGTCAAGACAGGGGATAAACTGTAAAAAGGAGCAGCCCAGATTTTTCAGGGCGCGGTAATACCGTTCAGGATGCTTTGCACATTGCTTTGTCACCACGCAGAGCAGATTGGTTTCTACCTGCTTCGACTGAAGCAGGGCGAGATTTCCTGTAACTCTGTCCCAGGTAACGTTCCCCGCGGCATCCGGGCGGAGGCTTTCGTGGAGTGCTCTGTCGCCGTCAATGCTGACCCCTACCAGAAATCTGTTTTCTGCAAAAAAATCAGCCCATTCCTCATTCAGGGAAAGTCCGTTGGTCTGAATGGAATACTGAACCGGGCAGTTCAGCACATTGTAAGTCTGTACCAGCTTCATGAAGGTACGGAAAAATTCCAACCCGGCAAGAGTAGGCTCGCCGCCCTGAAAGACAAAGGATACGGGAGGCAGAGGCTTTTTTTCCACGGCTTCCATAGAGGAAAACGCCTGCTTTATCAGCAGTTCGGCGGTATCCGTTGTCATAAAGACAGGGTGTTCCTCCTGACGCAGGGACATTTCGTTTTCATAAAAGCAGTATTTGCATCGCATATTGCAGGCGCCGGAGGCGGGCTTGATTAAGAAACTGAAAGGTGGCATGCTGTTTCATCCTTTCCTGTGGATAATACGGTCAGTATAGTTTCCTTCAAGGTATCATAAATCGACAGGCAAGTCAAATGGGTGGGGTAGTGATGTAAGAGAAAATTTCCGCATATAATTATGGAAAAAGCGGAGTTCCTGATACAATGAAAACAATTTTTGTAAAAGATATTTTGAAAAAGGTAACAGATAAAAAAGAAGTGATTCGCCTGAAAAATGTACTGCCTACACTTGTTTTTCTGGGGGCCATGTTTTTTCTGGGAAGGGCAGCGGCAGAGCTGTACAGCCAGCCGGAACCGACAGCGGGGAAAAATGTGGAGGTGCAGGAGGAAGTACAGGGGCAGTCGGTGACGGGAGTGGGGAAGATACAGGAGTATAGCGCAGGGGTGACAAACTCTATATTGTTAGAAAAGACAGAAAACTGGGGGCTGGGTTTTGGAAAAAAGGCGGGGGAAAAGCCTACCGGCAACGCCAGTATCGCAGAAATGAAACAGTACAACGCCTTTTATATGGCAGAAGGGGAGGAGAAGGTACTGTATCTCACCTTCGATTGCGGCTATGAAAACGGAAATAGTTCGTCCATATTGGACGCACTGAAAAAGCATGAAGTTTCTGCAACTTTCTTTGTGGTGGGACATTTTCTGGAATCTGCCCCGGATATCGTGAAACGGATGGTGGAGGAAGGGCATACGGTTGGAAACCATACATACCACCATTATGATATGTCAAAAATATCTGATAAGGCTTCCTTTGAAAAGGAGATGAAGGATGTGGAAACCCTGTTTCAGCAAATTACAGGGCAGAGTATTTCTCCCTATTACCGTCCGCCGCAGGGAAAATACAGTACGGAAAATCTGAAAATGGCGCAGGAACTGGGATATTCCACCTTTTTCTGGAGCCTTGCCTATGTGGACTGGAATGTGGATGCCCAGCCCAGCCACGAAGAAGCCATGCAGAAGCTGACAACAAGGGTGCATCCCGGCGCTATTGTCCTTCTGCATAATACTTCCAAAACAAACGGAGAAATTCTGGATGACCTTCTGACAAAATGGGAGAAAATGGGATATACCTTCCGGACTTTGTCGGATTTTACGGAGGCAGAAACCCTGAGTCCGGATACCGTGATGGATTTCAGGGCGCAGACGGCAGATTTTGGTTTCTTTTCAGAAAAGCCTTGTAAACCCGCACGGGGTACCTTATAATGGAGATAGTTTGCAACGGCAAGACAGGAAAAGACTGATTGCAAAATACAAGATATCAGGAGGAACTTTTCGATGGAAAATGAACTTTCCCGGGAAAAGGTAATCGTCATTGACTTTGGCGGGCAGTACAATCAGCTGGTTGCACGGCGTGTCAGAGAATGCAATGTTTACTGCGAGATATATTCTTACAAGACGGATTTGGAGCAGATTAAGGCGATGAATCCGAAGGGAATTATTCTGACAGGTGGACCGAACAGTTGTTATGAACCCGGTGCTCCCACTTATCAGAAGGCGCTTTTTGAACTGGGCGTTCCCGTGCTGGGACTTTGCTACGGCGCACAGCTTATGATGCATGTACTGGGCGGCAGGGTGGAGAAGGCTCCCGTGCGTGAATATGGAAAAACAGAGGTATTTGTGGAAACAAAATCACCGTTGTTTTCCAATGTGGCAGAAAAAACAATCTGCTGGATGAGCCATTTTGACTATATTTCCAAAACGGCACCCGGCTTTGAAATCGTTGCCCACACCGCAGACTGTCCTGTGGCAGCAGCGGAAAATAGAGAAAAGAATCTCTATGCAATCCAGTTCCACCCCGAAGTACTGCATACCCAGGAAGGAAGCAAGATGCTTTACAACTTTGTAAGAGGCGTCTGCGGCTGTGCGGGAACCTGGAGAATGGACTCCTTTGTGGAAAATACAATCCGGGAAATCCGGGAGAAGGTTGGAAACGGCAAGGTGCTTCTTGCACTGTCCGGCGGTGTGGATTCATCTGTGGCAGCAGGACTGTTGTCCAGAGCAATCGGCAAACAGCTTACCTGCGTGTTTGTAGACCATGGTCTGCTCCGGAAAAACGAGGGCGATGAGGTTGAGGCGGTATTTGGCTCGGAGGGACAGTTTGACCTGAACTTTATCCGTGTCAATGCCCAGGAAAGATATTATAAAAAGCTTGCCGGTGTGACCGAACCGGAGCGCAAACGCAAGATTATCGGTGAGGAATTTATCCGCGTATTTGAGGAAGAAGCGAAAAAGATTGGTGCAGTGGACTTTCTGGCACAGGGAACCATTTATCCTGATGTGGTGGAAAGCGGTCTGGGCGGGGAATCCGCAGTGATTAAGTCCCACCACAACGTAGGCGGACTTCCTGATTATGTTGATTTCAAGGAAATCATTGAGCCTTTGCGCAATCTGTTTAAGGACGAAGTCCGCAAGGCAGGACTGGAACTGGGAATCCCTGAAAAACTGGTATTCCGTCAGCCGTTTCCCGGTCCCGGACTGGGAATCCGTATTATCGGCGAAGTAACCGCCGACAAGGTACGCATCGTTCAGGAAGCAGATGCCATCTACCGGGAGGAAATTGCCAATGCTGGTCTGGACAGAAGCATCGGTCAGTACTTTGCAGCATTGACTAACATGCGTTCCGTCGGTGTTATGGGTGATGAAAGAACCTACGACTACGCCGTTGCCCTGCGCGCAGTCAACACGGTTGACTTTATGACCGCCGAAGCTGCCGAAATTCCTTTTGAGGTATTGCAGAAGGTCATGAGCCGGGTGATTAACGAAGTAAAGGGCGTAAACAGGGTATTCTATGATTTAACCAGTAAGCCGCCCGGAACGATTGAGTTTGAATAACGGACTAAAATGCCGAAAGCCTGTATTTATGCGGGCTTCCGGCATTTGTTTTATCGAATGGCTCTAGTTTGGCTCTATTTGTGGGGAGAGTAATGGAGTTATCAGTTTTGAAAAGGTAAATAAAAAAGGAAGAAGGTACAAGATATGTTGCCAACAAGAGAAGAAGCACTGAAGTTAATTCGTGATGGGTTATTATTTAATCCGGGATCTTACACTGTGCAGAAAAAATAGCAAGTGCATGTGGTGATATGGATGTTGAGAAAGCATATATATTAGGTTTACTACATG
>ENA-UESE01000390-UESE01000390.1-human-gut-metagenome-genome-assembly--contig:-NODE-390-length-58451-cov-96.722907_pt1 | contig 58451 bp, 60 predicted proteins | sample MGYA00242995_ERZ507996 | MGnify/ENA primary metagenome ERZ507996 (study PRJEB26167, sample SAMN06115489) | human gut metagenome | host: Homo sapiens | place: China:Sichuan | collected 2015-04-15...
CCGCGTTTTGCCGGGAGTTTTTTTATGGCTTCCCTCAGGGTCGAACCCCGGGTTCTCTCTCCGGCATCTAAATTCGCTGCGGTCGCCGGGGCTTCCCTTGCTCATTAAGATGTTCCGGAGAGCTTGCAGACGAAAACAACCGGAGCGTCGGTTGTTTTCGCTTAGCGCTTCTTCGGGTACGCCAATTTATGAAATAACTCCCGCGTTTTGCCGGGAGTTTTTTTATGGCTTCCCTCAGGGTCGAACCCCGGGTTCTCTCTCCGGCATCTAAATTCGCCGCGGTCGTCGGGGCTTTCAGGGCGATTGTTGCGGAAACGCTTCGCCGTGCCGATGAAAACAATTACATTTTTTCTTTGGACGGTGACGATTTTTATACCAGAAGGGACGCCCTTTCCGGAACCGTGAAAAGAATGAAGGAAGCTGATGCCAATTTATGTATTATCGGCATGGAATTCAGCGGCGACAGAAATTTTATTTTGCAGCCTGACGCCGGTAAAAAACATAATGGTGTGGTTGAAAGGCTGGCACGCAAAGGCAAGGCCGCAAACATAATGACGGCGCCGTTCATTATTGATGCCGACACGACTTTGTGGAGTAAGGTGTACAGAAAAGACATGCTTGAAAAATATGTCGGGATGCTGCCGGAGTTTGCTCCCGATTTGAAAGTCTGCGAGGATTTTCCGGCGACGGTGATGTTGTTGATGAAAGACGCGAAAATTGTTGCCAATCCGGATATATTTTACGGTTTTTACAAACGGAGTGACAGCATTACTTCCAAGCCGACGGTAGCGAATTTTGAACGGGACAGAATTCAGTTCATAAAAATGACACAGCAGATTGTTGATGAAAACCGCGGCGAATTTTTCGGAGTGGCGCCGTATTTTATCAAAAGTTTTGTCAAAGCTAAATACGACATTATTTCCGGGATTGTTGAAAATAAGGTGAAAAACGGGGATTTGCCGGCCGACTACGGCAAGGAAAAGTTTCAGGAAACGTTCAGAAGGGAAATCAGGTGCGATTTTTTGGAGACGGAAGAAAAAAACAATGCGGAAGAGCGGCGGCCCGTTTCTGCCCGGCAGGGCTTTTTATCCGGTTCGGTGAAAGCGGGAACGGAACGCTGACATTTGATAGACGGAAGAACGATAATGACGCCGGGATTGATAAAATCAATTCCGGCGTTCGGCAATAAAACGCTTGTTTTTTTACGGCAGGCAGCCGACCGAGCAGAAATGTTCCAATTCGCCGGCGTCGGGCATGGCCGGCGCGGCGCCTTTGCGGGTGACGCAGACGGCAGCGGCTCTAGCCGCGGTTTTGACGCTTTCGCCGACGTCTTTTCCTTCTGCCAGTTTGGCGGCGAAAACTCCGGCAAAGCAGTCTCCGGCGCCGACGGTGTCGACGGCAGGCACTTTGTAACTGTCGACGAACAGCATGTCCTTGCTGCCGGCAACCAGCGCGCCGCGGCTGCCGAGCGTGACGATTACGGTCTGTTCGGCGTCGGTTTTGAGTTTTTCGGCCGCGTCGGCGATTTTTTCGGCCGGCGTGTTTTCATCGACGTTTTCCTGGGAAAGGAACGCCAGTTCGGTTTCGTTGACGATCAAAATGTCCGTATTGCGGAATATTTCATCAGGGATCGGACAGACCGGCGAGGGGTTGAGAATCGTCCGGGCGCCGTACCGGCGGGCTTTGGCGAAAGCGGCGGCAACCGCGGCCGGCGGAATTTCAAACTGACAGACGACGACGTCGCCCGGGCTGACGGGCAGCTTTTTGACGTCTTCCGGGCACACGTCGGCATTGCTGCCGGGGGCGACGACGATGGTGTTTTGTCCCCGTTCGTCGACGGTGATAAGGGCGATGCCGGAGTTTTTTTCGCTGCGGCGCAGACAGGAAACATCTATTTTGTGCCGGCGGACGAATGATGCCAGCTCATCGGCAAAAGAATCGCTGCCGAGACAGCCGGCGAGAACGACCGGGGTTCCGATTTTGGCGGCGGCAACCGCCTGGTTCAGTCCTTTGCCGCCGGGCAGATATTCGACTGAACGGGCGGCAACCGTTTCTCCCGTGTCGGGCAGTTTGTCCGTACGGGCGGTTATGTCCATGTTGACACTGCCGACGACGATGACTTTGTTCATGTTTTTCTCCTTGACGTATTTTAATAATATACAAGCACGGGGGTAAAATTGCACAACTGTTTTAATTCTTTTTTTCCGTTTTCCTTTGTGACGGCTTCAAAAAGAGCGAGAAGTTTTTGCTCTTGTTCAACCAGCAGATAGTTTTTGCCGTTGATGCCGACAATGGATTTGCGAGCGCCGCGGCAGGTCATTTCCCGGAAAAACAGGTTGATGTCGATTTTTCCCGTTTGCGGATAATAGACGACGGGATAGGTTTCCGAACAGCCGTAACCGACGTCCCTGTCAAAATCGGTGTAGAGTAGGATTTCTTTTTGTCCATCGTTGTCGGCGTCGAGGTTGAGCAGTTCGTTGCGGGCGGTCAGCCAGTTGAAACCGCGGAGGGGAAAGGCCCATCTGTCGCCGGTGTTGGCGAAACACTTCCGGAGAACGGCGCTTTTGGATGAATTGTCAAAGGATGCGACCGGGTGAAAACGGGTTTGGAGTTTTGCTTCGGAAACCAGAAAATTGCACAGATTGATTTTAAATTTTTCCTTTTCGGCGGCGGTGAGAGTTTCGTCCGCCGTCCGCGGCCGGTAAACGGCGTATTGTTTGTTTACGATCCGGCGGCAGAGAGAAGCGTCGGTTTTCAATTGTTCCTCATAGGCGGAAACTTTTTCGGGCGACAGAAAACAGACGTGGGAAAAGCCTTGCCGCAGGTCAAAACGGAAAATGCGGTATTCGTCTGTATTTTGGCTGACAAGATATATGTCGTTCTTGTATTTTACCAGTTTACCGGTCAAAAAGCGATAGGTCGGCAGCTCGATTTCGACGGTTTTGCCGTCTTGTTCCGCTTCCAGAAAGAACCGGTTGCTTTCAACGCCTTCCCCGCTGAAGTCAGCTATTTTTTTGAGACGGAATCTTTCCGGGCCGGGTGTGTCCAGATTAATAAAAATCGGATAATCACGAGTACCGTCGATAATACGCGAATCATAGTATTCAGGCAGCTCATAAACCTTGTTTTCGACCAGCTCCCGGCACAGGGGAGAATTTTGCGGCGTGTAAAAGAAAAGGTTTTCTGCTTCTTGATCCGCCGCATATTGTCCGTATTGTTCAACATAGTCTTTTATCCGCTGTTGTTCGGTAGTTTCTTCGGCCGGCACGGTTGTTCCCCTGCCGCCGGCTGCGGGAAAACGGGCGATATTGCTTCTGATGTTGTCTTCGTTGACAAAGGCGGCGTTGTAATAAGCCTGAAGCTTTTCCCGATAATCCCCGTCAGCCGGGTTCCGGGGAAAGGAAAACGGCGGCAGCACCGGATGCAGGTTGATTTCCGGTCCGTCGGAACGGCGGGAGTTTTCTTCGATTTGCCGCATCTTTTGTTCAAGGGTTGCAAATTTTTCCGGGCGGCGGATGCCGAGATAATTTAGGAGAATGATTTTTTGTTTGTACGGCAAAACGGACAGTTCGATTTGTTCGGCAATTTTTTGTTTTTCGTCTGCGGAAAAAGCGGGAGCATGATAAATAATGTCCTTGATTTCCCATGCGTCCGGACGCTCTTGCTTCAGTTCCGTTTCTATCCGGGCAAAAGCTTCCGGGGTTTCCTCCTCTGCCCGGGCGGCGGGAGAGAGCAGTGCTGCAAAAAGTAAAATCAGGATTGTGCTGCGCATGTTCGTTTCCTTTCGGATAATTGTCCGTTTTTTTCATTTTTGCCTTTTTGCCGCCGTTTGGCAAGCAAAATCGGCCGGAGGAAAAGCGGCAAATTGAATTTGCGGTTGTCGGGCTTATATTTGTTTTTGGAAAAATTTTTCATAAGGAGAAAAAATATGGCACGGGCAAGACTGATGAAAAAGGAAAAAATTTTTATCGACGAATTGGCGGAAAAGGGCGGCAGGCCTTTGTACGAACAGACGCCGGCGGCGGCGCGGCAGGTGCTCGCCGACGTGCAGAGCGGCGGGAAGGCGGATGCTGCGGATACGGCTGCGGAGAGGACGGAAATTGAAACCGTGAATGGGCGGAAGATGACGGTTGAAATCGTTCGTCCGAAGGAAGCGAAAGGCGCTTTGCCGGTTGTTTTTTATATTCACGGCGGCGGCTGGGTGATGGGCAGCGACAAAACCCACAAGCGGCTGATCAGGACGCTGGCGGAAGAAAGCGGGGCAGCGGTGGTTTTTCCGGTTTATGAGAACGCGCCGGAAAACGGTTTTCCGCAGATGACGGAAGAATTGTTCGCGGTACTGAAGCATGTTGTCGAAAACGGCGGACGGTCTGGGCTTGATGCAGAGCGGCTGGCTCTGGCGGGCGACAGCGTCGGCGGCAACATGGCAATGGCTTTGGCTTTAAAGGCCAAAGCCGCCGGTTTTGTGCCGAAGATAAGGTTTATGCTGCTGTTTTATCCGGTGGCGGTGGCCGCTTTTGAAACCGAATCTTACCGGGACTTTGCCGACGGTCCGTGGCTGACGAAAAAGGCGATGGAATGGTTTTGGGACGCCTATACGACCGATCCGGCGGCGCGCAACGGCATTTTGGCCAGTCCGCTGAAGGCGTCGGCGGAAGAATTGCGCGGGCTGCCTCCGGCACTGGTGATTACCGCCGAAAACGACGTTTTACGCGACGAAGGGGAAGAATTGGCGCGGCGGCTTGACGATGCCGGCGTAGAAACCGCTTCGGTCCGTTTTAACGGAACGATTCATGATTTTGTGATGTTAAACGCCCTGGCGGGTTCGGCTTCTTCGCAAACGGCGCTGCTGCTGGCCGCGGCGCGGCTGAAACAGGTTCTCGGCGGCTGAGGACAGGTTCGGCGGCGGCCGGAGAAAAAATCAGAACAGCGATTTGTCGGCAAGCGAATTGTAGCGTTTGCGGATACATTCGATGCAGGTTTTATGCACGCCTTTGGTGATACTGTAAATGATGAAACGCCCCTGCCGGCAGGCGGTGACGAAACCGTCGTCGCGCAGGCGTTTCAGATATTGGGAAACCTTGATCTGTTCGCAGCCGATGCCGTCGATGATGCCGCTGACGCTTTGCGGGCCGTTTAAGGTCAGATATTCGAGGATGCGCATTTTGTCGTAGTTGGCAAACAATTTGATACGGTTGGCCGCCATCATGGTGTAGTCTGCCGGCAGCATCCGCTTGCAGTCGTCGCGCAGGTACTGATAATCGTCGGTCATGAAACCGTAGAGCTTGCGCAGGCAGGTAAAAACGCTGGCCGGATATTCTTCGCAGATATCGTAATAGATGAAAATGCCGCGGCGTTTGGTTTTGACCAGGTTGGCGTCGCGCATTTTGCGCAGGCTTTGCGAAACCGCGACCTGTTCCTCGTCGAGAGCCTTGGTGATGGCGGAAACCGAGGAACTGCCGTTGACGTCCAGATATTCCAATATGCGCAGCCTTAAGGGATGGGCGATATAGGAAATGCCCCTGACCGCTTTTTTCATGATTTCCGTCGGCAGCTGCCGTTGCTGTTCCGTCATTTTTTTCCTGTTTGTTTTTTGTTTTAATATAGCAAACCGGCGGCTAATTGCAACAAAAAAGCCCCGGAGCATGCCGGGGCAGAGCGTTTATTGCAGATAGGGGCGGACATATTCGTCAAATTGCCGCGGGCTTTCTTCCGACCAGCCCATCAGGTAGCGGTCTCCCATGCAGAACAGCGGCGTGCCGACATTGCGGCCGAGTTTGAATTTTTCGGCGCATTTCAGCAGCAGTTCGTAGCCGCCGGGATTGTGGATGTTGACCATGGTTACTTTCAGCCGCGGATATTCGGCGTTCATGTAGTCCATGGCATCATGACAATAGGGACACTCGTTGTAATAGAAAAAGTAAATTTTGTCGTCGGCAAGGGCGGGGGTGTTTTCTTTTCGGGCGTCGCAGCCGCCGGCAAACAGCAATACCAGAGCAAACAGATAAAATATTTTGCGCATGTTTTTTCTCCTTATTCAATGCAGCAGTCGACGGCTTTGCGGACAAAGGCCTTCATCTTGGCCAAAGCGCTTTCCGGTTCGGCCGCTGCCGGCTTTTCACCCTCTTTTTCCGTCTTGACGTTTTTCGTCTCTGCCGCCGAAAGTTCCTCCGTCAGCTTCTTTACGTCCGCAAAACTGTCTTCCACCCATTTTACGTCTTCCAGGTTTAAAAGCTTCATGTTCAAGCCCCAAAACAGGCAGTACAGTTCATAGGACCGATCAAATAGCCCGTAGGCTTCCTGTTTGTGGCCGAGGCTCTGCTGTTTGGTTCCCACTTCCATCAGGCGCATCGAGGCTGAAAGAAGGTGCTTGGAGATGCACCAGACTTCCCCTTCATATTCCGGAATCACTTTCTGCATCAGCTGCTTGCGTATTTCCCGAACCTGCTCAATCAGGTCGTAATACGAAGTCTTGCCGGTCTTGGCGCCCGAAAACATCAGGTGTTCCTCAATCGAAATCAGGTTCATGATCCCGATCGTCAGATCCTGATCCGACGAAAGGTCCTTCGGGTTTACCTTCTTGGCCGAATCTATCTTTTCTACGTATTCTTTAACGTTTTGAATTTTTTTCATTTGTTTTCTCCTTGAGTTTTGATACGGATGGCGAGTCCGGGCAACGGTGTCATGTATTGTTTTTTATATATATAGAATATATTATATATATAAATAAGCATATATATTATTATTGTCAACTGTTTTTTGCGGAAAGCCGGAAAAAGTCGTTTTCCGCCGGATGCGGGCAGTGCCGGCGATCGTTTATTGAAAAGTAACGATTAAGATATATGATTATGAGAAAACAAAATCGGGAAAGGAAATTTCATGTTAAAGTTTGTTGTTTATTTCGTTATTGCCGCCGTTGTTGTCATTGCCGCGGCAAGCGTCTGGCATCTGATGAGGGTGGCGGCAGGGAACAAGGAGGAAATGTTGCGGTATGCCGGTCCGGAAAAGGAATTTACCGGGCATTTCGGCAAAGCGCTGGTGGTTTATTATTCGCTTGACGGACATACCCGCGAGATTGCCGAAAAGATCAGGGAAAAGACCGGCGCCGACATTTATGAAATTAAAACCAGGGAAAAGTTTAAGAAAACGCCGTGGTTTTATCTGACGTTGAAAAAACAGCTGAAAAACGGGGAATATCCCGAACTGGCCGGAGAACTTCCCGATCCGAAAGCTTACGACGTCGTGTTTGTCGGCGCGCCGGTTTGGTGGTATACGATGGCGACGCCGCTGTTTTCTTATCTGAAACAGACGGATTTCGGCGGGCGAATCGTGGTTCCTTTTTCCACTCAGGGCAGCAATTACGGCAGCTTTTTTGCCGATTTTGTTAAAGAAGCAAAAAATGCGGAAGTTGATACCGCGGCCGCCTTCAACAATCTGCCGGAAGGTTATGAACGGGAAGTTGACAACAAAATTGTCAGTTGGCTGAACGGTCTCAGCCGCCAGTAACGGATATTTAGGGATAAAAAAAGATAAACAGAAAGATGTTTTTCGGGTTGAGGGCATAAAAAAACTCCACCGGTTCTTTCCGGTTAAGGATAAGAAGCGGCGGAGTTTGAAGCCGTTACTCGGCACGGGCAAAGGTGCGGGCAACCCTGTCGTACGTCAGGTGCAGCACCGCGCAGTTTTCACAGTCGATGTCTGACAGTTCCAGTCCGCAGGCCAGGGCGCTCAGGACGCCGCCGTGGGCGGAAATGCCGATGTTGTCCCCGGGATAGAGAACAATTTCTCCGAGGGCGCCGATCACACGGTCGAAAATCTGGTGTTTGCTTTCGCTGTCATGACCGGGAAACGCCTTGTCCCAGGTTTCTTTTGTCGGATTGACGATCTGTTCCGTCAGTTCGGGGCAGTCGCGCATGAGCTTTCCGATCCGGGAACCTTCCGCCAAACCGAAATTTCCTTCCCTGAGGTTGGGAATAATTTCTATTTTAGGCGTCGGCTTCATCTGTCCGGCAGCGATTTCCGCCGTTTGCAGCGCGCGTTTGAGCGGAGAAGCGTAGATGACTTCGAGGTTAAGCGGCAACAGTTTTTGTCCGAGCTCGTAAGCCTGTCTTCTGCCGGTTTCGTTCAGGTCCGGGTTGCATTGACAGCCCTGCCAGATATTGTGCAGGTTGAAATCCGTTTGTCCGTGTCTGAAAATGTACAGGTTCTTTTTCATAATAGTAAAAAATTTTAAAAATGACTTAATAAATATGTTTCCGCCTTTTGCATAATTTGTTTTAAACGGAAAGTCAAGACCTGTTTTTGTCCATTGTGGGCCGGTCCTTTCTTTTTGCCGAAATCTGCCAGGTTGCGAGCCCCGTTCGGGAGAAAACGGGAAAAGCCGTTTGACAAAAATTTGCATATATGCTACAAGATTTGCGGAAACTCAAATTTTTAACGATATGAAAAATAAATTATTTATCTTGGGATGGGACAACGCGCTTGTCTCCGACATTGTAGAAAACAAGGTTCATCCGGCTTATTTGGCGATGCTGGCGGAAGTTGATCCGAATTTGCATGCCAGATGGACGCTGGACGATACCGTAAGCATGCAGGGCGAACAACCGGAAAAAATCTGGCAAAGCTTTTGCGAACTGCTGGGTGACGAGAAAGGCCGCCGGGCACGGGAGATTTTTTACCAGACCTATCGTCGTCTGCCGCTGCCGCCGCTGACCGAAAACGCCCTGCCGTTTTTGCGGAAGCTCAATGCGTGCGGGTGTGTCGTGGCCGTCGTTTCCAACAAAACGCAGAAGATTCTCGAAGAGGAAATCCGAATGCGGAAACTGGACGGTCTGATCGACATTGCCATCGGCACGACGGAAAAAGAAGAACCTCAGGGAACCGTCGGCGGTTACGACCGGCGTTTCAACAGCCGCATCGAGTTGTTGAACGAGGCGATAGAGGAATGGCCCGATGCGGAGGAAGTTGTCGTCATTGCCGGCAGCGGCTATGCCGAACCGGCTTATGTTCTCGGCGTCAGCCGTTTTGAAGAGGCTTCGGCACCGGTGTTCGACTGGATCGCCGGCGAGCTTGCGGAGCCTGTGTCCGCGTCCGCACCGTCCGCTTCCGGCTTTATGACCGCTTCGGACTGGAGGGACGATCTGCTCTGATGTTGTCTGTCAATGTGCTAAGGCCCGGCGTTTGCCGGGCTTTTTTCGCATCCGTAAAAGACGGGACGGTCAGACTTTGAGAATCGGGATTTTCGGATTGGCAAGGGCAAATACGCTCTGAACGGCAAAATAATCCGTCAGCGGACTGCCGTCATAGTTTTTGATACTGCCGCCGGCTTCTTCGACGATCAGCGCTCCGGCGGCAAAGTCCCAGGGTTTCAGCGTCAGTTCCCAGAAAATTCCGGTGCGGCCGCAGGCAACGTTGCAGAGGTCGAGCGCGCCGGCGCCGCTGCGGCGGATGTCGAGCGCCTTTTCGCAATAGGCGGCAGCCAGTTTCCAAGTCAGGTTCATATCATAAGTGCCGGTGCCGAACGCGGCCAGCGAAAAATCGAGCGAATCGGCGGAAGTGCGGATCGGACGTCGGTTGAGGAAAGCGCCTTTGCCTTTTTCCGCGGTAAACAGTTCGTCGGCAAACGGATTGAAAACCACCCCGGTTTGGGGGCGTCCGTCTTTCAGCAGGGCGACGGAAACGCAGCTCCAGCGGTAATTTTTTACAAAGTTGACGGTGCCGTCGATCGGATCGCAGACAAAACAATATCCGTCCCGGCGGTAGTCTGTGCTTCCTTCTTCTCCGAGGAAAGAGGCTTCCGGCAGCAGCGCGGTCAGCTTTTGCCTGAGAATTTCCTGAATTTGAATGTCGCAGGAGGTAACCAGGTCTTTGGGGTTGCGGTTTTTGCTGCCGACTTCTTTGGCCGGCGGGTCGAGTATGATTTTTCCGCATTCGCGGACAATTTCGATAATTGCTTCCAGCATGTTTGTTCTTCCCGTATGTTTTTGTTCAATTTTAGCCGGCAACGGTTAATTTGCCGTAAAAAAACGGCCGAATCGTTGAATCTGCAAACGGAGAAACTATTCTTTTATGAAAGGAAAATTCAACAAGAGGCAAAAAATGATGAAAAACATGTCCGCTTTGCTTGCCTTGGCGGCCGGTACGCTGGGGCTGGGGATGTCGGAGTTCGGCATGATGAGCGTTTTGTCCGGTGCGGCGGCTGATCTCAACGTCAGCATTCCGCAGGCGGGACATTTTGTCGCCGCCTATGCGCTGGGAGTTTGCGCCGGCGCACTGCTGCTGATTTTTATCGCCCGCGGCCGGCCGCTGAAAAAGACGCTGCTGGTTCTGGCGGCGCTGATGACGGCCGGCAACCTGCTGGCCGCTTTGTCGCCGGATTATGCGGCGATGCTGGCAATGCGTTTCGTGTCGGGGCTGCCGCACGGCGCTTTTTTCGGCGTCGGCGGCATCATTGCCGAAAAGGTTGCGCCGCCGGGGCGCCGGACGGCGGCGGTCAGCATCATGATCGCCGGCATGACGGTTGCCAATTTGTTCGGCATTCCGCTCGGCACCGCAATTGCCCATGCGTTTTCCTGGCGGGCGATGTTTGCTTTGGTGGCGGCATGGGATTTGTATACCTTTTACATGGTATGGCGGATGGTGCCGGAGGTGCCGCCGCTGCCCGATCACGGGTTGAAAAGCCAGTTTGCTTTTCTCGGCCGTCCGGCGCCCTGGTTTCTGCTGGGAGCGATCATGCTCGGCAACGGCGGCGTCTTTTGCTGGTACAGCTATATTAATCCGCTGCTGGTTCACGTTTCCGGTTTTGCGCCGTCGTCAATGACGTATTTGATGGTCGTGGCCGGTGCGGGAATGGTGGTCGGCAACCTGCTGGCGGGCGAGCTGGCCGACCGTTGCGGTGCGGTTCCGGTGGCGGCGGCTTTTATCGCGGTGATGGCGGTCAGCCTTTTGCTGATCGTTTTTGCCGCGGCGGTGCCGGCGGCTTCGGCGGTGCTGATGTTTGTTGCCGCCGGCTGTCTGTTCGGCGTTTCCGGTCCCGAGCAGGTGCTGATCATTGACAATGCCGAAGGCGGCGAACTGCTGGGGGCTTCCGGCGCGCAGGTGGCCTTCAACCTTGGCAATGCCGTCGGCGCCTGGCTCGGCGGTTTGCCGATTGCTGCCGGTTATTCTTACCGCTATGCCGCAGCGCCGGGGGTTTTGCTGGCGACGGCCGGACTGTTTATGATTTTGCATTTCCGCCGTTTGACAAAAGGAAAAGGCGGAAATTGAACAAAACGAAAAAAAGCCGTTGTGAAAACGGCTTTTTTCAGAGAAACGGAGAAAACCTTATTTTACCGGTTCGCCCCACTGGTTGGCCTTGGTTTCTCCCGGCATGCAGAACCAAATCAGAAGCGCGATGCCGCCGATGAAAGGCACCAGGCTGATTAAAAGCCAGAACCAGGGCTTGCCGAGGTCGTGAATGCGGCGGACGGTCAGTTCCAGACTGGGCAGCAACAGGCCGAGGGAAAGCAGCATGCCGAGGATGCCGCCGAACAGGATGCCGTCCAAAATGCCGGCGGCAATCGCCAAAATAAGATAGTACAGGGAAAAGTACCAGTATTGGGAACGGCTGGTGCGGCCTTTGAAGTCAATGTTGGTATACATTGTTTTGACCACTTCCGCAAAGTGCCGGTTAAAACCTTCTTTGGTGAACGCCGGTTTGAAATATTTTTCCCAGCCCTGTTTGGTAAAAACGGGGAAAACGTCTTTTACGAAAGTGTTTTTTACATCATTAATGTCCATTGGGATATCCTTATAAAAATGAAATCGGTTTCGTTAATTAAAATGCGCTTATAATGAGAAAAATGCAATTGTTAATTTGGCTTAATGTATATTTTTAAAAAAATTTTTACATTCGCGAGGAAAACGGCGGTCCCGAAAAGCGGATTTTTCGCTGCCGGCAGGGAACCGCCGGCATTTCCGGCGGTCGCGGCAGAGCTCATTCTTCCGGCATTTCCGGCGGCCGGCAGATTTCTTCGTTGAACGTGCAGTCAAACAAATAGTTGCCGAAACTGTCGTGGTAGGTGGTGGTGGCGGTGAGCCCGGAGGCAAACATAACCTGTGCTCCCTGACACATTGCCGGCAGCAGCTGCCGGCAGCCGAAATCCTGCAGCCTGGTCATCATCGCCATTCGTTCGCCGTCACTCCATTCGGCGGAATTGACGTTGACAATGTACGTATATTTGATCTCCCTGCCGCTGCGTTTGATGTCCACCCAGCGGATGCCGCTTTGTATCTCTACCGGCAGCAAGTCCTGCATATTGCGCAGCTGGGCGTCGATCTCTTTGTCGCTCAGCCGCCGGAGACCGCCGTTTTCCGTTTGCGCGGCGGCGGGAAAGAAGGAAAACAAAACAAAGAAAATTGCGGCCGCAAACGTTTTCATGGCATTACTCCGCGGCAGAAACTTTCTGATTGTATTGTTCAAGCTCTTCGGCACAGTCGTTTAAAGAATAGCTGCAGCCGGCAAACTCGGAACCGTCCGTTTGCAGATACGTGGCGGTAATCCGTTGCAATTTGGGGCTGAAAGTGCTTATCAGGTCAAGACTGACGCAGAGCATCGGCTTGATCTGCGGACAAAGGGTGGACTTCATTTTGCCGAGAACTTCTTTTTTGCTGTTTTCGTCGATGTGTTGGCGCAATTCCGCAGGCAGCGAAGAAATCATTGCGTCAATGTCGATCTGATAGATGTAGCGGAGGCCGTCTTTGTTTTTTTCGACGTCTTTCCAGACGACGCCGGCGCTGACTTTCATCGGTAAAGAGGAACGCATGGCCGCAAGTTGTTTGTCGACGGCCTGTTCCATATATTGTTCGATTTTCGCGCTGTCGGCGGCATCGTTGCCGGAGGCCGCGGGAATAGCCAAGTCCTCCGCGTGAGCCGGAAGGACGGCGATTGCGCCGAAGATAAGCGCCCAGATCATTTTTTTCATTAGTCCGATACTCCTTTAAGCGTTAATAATTAACTGTCAGCATAAAATAAAAAAAGCGGGAGGGCAACGATTATCTTGGAAAAGCGTAAAAAAAATCCCCGGGTGTGCATGGACACGCGGGGATACGGAACGGGGTTCCTTCATACGTTTGTGCGCTTATCATGAGGTTCGCCGAAAACGCAAACCGTGTTGGCGGTGCCGCAGTCGTCGAGCTGCACGCATTCGCCGATAAGAGTGTGAACCATTGCGGTCGAAAGGTTTACGGCATAACTGAGAACCGTGTAACCTTGGTTTCGCAGGCAGCAGGAAGACCAGACAAGCATGTCTTCGGGCAGCGGATCGCGGCCGATGCCTGCGCGAAGCCGGTTGATTTCCTCAAAATGAAAAATGATGAAATAAAGCGTCTTGACCGAAGCAAGTTCTCCGCCGTGTTCCCAACACCAGTGGCAGGCTTTGCGATACATCTTTCTTTTCGGGGAAAAGTCGATCAGCGAAATGCCGTCGTACAGATAAATTCCCTTTACTTCTTTTGCGTCTGCCGGTGCGGAAACGAAAGTTCCGTCATACAACAGAAAATCTCCGAATTTCGGAGTCTGCATTGATTTGTTCATAGCATAAAATTTAATTGGTTAATAATTCAGACTAACCTGATCAGGATAATACGCAATGCCGCGGCTGTCAAGTCCGCTTTTGCCGGAAAAACAGCGCCGCGGTTCCCGCCAGTTCGGAAAGAAAAGGCAGCGTGCGCTCGAGCACGTCGGCGGGAAAAAGGTAAAAGTCGCGTAGGTCGGAGCGCCATTCCAGCTGGAGAATCCGCGGCAGAGGGTTCAGCCGCTGCAGGCTGCCGGTAAGGCCGAATCTGCCGGTGTAGTCCGGGTGGTTTGTCACCCAGCGGATTTTGTATTTTTCCGCCAGCCGGCCGATCAGTTCCAGTTCCGGCGCATAGTCCGCGGCCGGCAAAATGCCGGTGCCGACCGCCAGTTCAAATTCCCGGCCGCCGCTCATGCCATGGATGTCAAGAAAACAGTGATTTGCAAGCTGCCGGTCAATGACGAAGCCGGCGGCGGCGTTTCTTTCTTCTCCCGTGCGGTGGCGGATGATCGTCGAAACGTCGTTTTGTTCGCCGGCCAGCCGGGTCAGCGCACCGGTGCAGAGGTCGGGCGCTTTCGGCCGGTTGTCGCGGAGGGTGCGCACCGCGTGCGGAGCGGTCAGAATCAGCCGGCTGCCGCGGTCTTCAAAACGGAAATCGCCGCCTTCACTGTTGCCGCAATAGGTGTTGCGGCAATATTCTTCTTCATACTTTTTCAGCCGGTTTAACATGATAAGCCATCCTTTTTGCCGGCTTCAGGATAACATGATCCGGGAAGTTTATCCCCGTTATTCACAGCCTGTGGATAAGTTAATCGCGCAATGCGAAAGATTATGTTTGTTTTTATTTTATTTCCTGCTACAACGAAGCCGTTAAAAACGATCAACGGAGATGACAACGACTATGGCAATGGAAAAGATCGACGCGGCGTCGCTGCCGCAGAACATTGAGGCCGAACAGGCGCTTTTGGGCGCCCTTCTTTCCAACAACAAGGCTTTTGAGCAGGTTTCCGACTTTCTGAAGCCGGCGCATTTTGCCGATGCGGTAAATGCCAAAATCTTCGAGGTCATTTCCAAGCTGATTTCCCGCGGACACGTGGCCGACACCATTACGCTGAAAAACTATTTCGAGCAGGAAGGCGTGTTAAACGACGTCGGCGGTTACAAATATCTGATCAAGCTGGCGGAAAGCTCTTCGCCGCTCACCAATCCGGAATATTATGCCCAGTACATTTACGACCAGTATCTGCGCCGCGAACTGATCGCCACCGGTTTTGACATCGTCAACAACGCGATGAAGGAAGATATCGACTCTTCCGCTTCCGGCCAGATCGAAGAAGCGGAAAAGCGGTTGTACGAACTTTCTGACAAAGGCGACGGACAGCGGGGGTTTGTCGAGTTTTCCGACGCTTTGACCCAGTCGCTCAACACAATTGAAAAAGCTTATCAGCGCGAAGGCAAAATTTCCGGCATTTCAACCGGACTGAACAATCTGGACAAGCGCACCGGCGGGTTGAACAATTCCGACCTGATCATTCTGGCCGGCCGTCCGGCGATGGGCAAAACCGCGCTGGCGACCAACATTGCCTACAACGTCGCCGACTGGATGTACCGTGACCGCAACCTGGAGGAAAAATCCCGCGGGGTGGCTTTCTTTTCGCTTGAAATGTCGGCCGACCAGCTGGCCACCCGCGTGCTTTCCAGCGCGGCCGGCATTTCGTCGCAGAAAATGCGCAACGGCGATATCGACAACGGCGAATTTGAGCGGATTGCCGAGGTGGTTCGTTCGCTTGAAAAAATGCCGCTTTACATCGACGATACCCCGGGGCTGACCATCAACGCCATCCGCAACCGCGCGCGGCGGCTGAAAAGAAGCAAAGGGCTGGGGCTGATCGTCATTGACTATATTCAGCTGATTACCGGTTCTGCCAGCCGGGGAGAAGCCAACCGCGTGCAGGAACTGTCGGAAATTTCCCGCGGGCTGAAAATCATGGCCAAGGAACTGAACGTGCCGGTAATTGCCCTGTCACAGCTCAACCGCGGGGTAGAAATGCGAGACGACAAGCGGCCGGTGATGTCTGACCTGCGCGAATCCGGTTCCATTGAGCAGGACGCCGACATCGTGCTGTTCGTTTATCGTGAAAACTATTATATTCAGAACGAAGAGCCGAAGGAAACCGACAAAAACTATTCGCCGGAAAAACACGACAAGTGGGAACAGCGGATGCAGGCCACCCGCCACCGCGCGGACGTAATCATCGGCAAACACCGTCACGGGCCGACCGGGACGGTCAAGCTCGGCTGGCAGGGAGAATACGCCCTGTTTACCGATCCGATCGAGGACAACCAGTTGCCGGAGCAGATAGGATAATGACGGAAGAAAAAAAACGTTACATCGTTACTATTGCCCGGCGCGATCCGGCGGCGGAAGCCAAAAACGCGGTCGAACCGGAGTTCTGGAAAAAAAAGAAGCTGGAGGATATGAGCCCGGCCGAATGGGAACTTTTGTGTGACGGCTGCGGCAAATGCTGCCTTAACAAACTGGAAATTGACGGCAAAATACATTTTACCTGCGTGCGCTGCCGTTTTCTTGACGCCAAAAGCTGTTTGTGCCGGATCTATGAAAACCGGTTTGAGAAAGTGCCGGACTGCCGCAGCGTCGACCTGAAAGCCATTCGCGAAAAACCGCGCTGGCTGCCGAAAACATGCGCTTACTGGCTGTTGGACAACGGCCATGACCTGCCCGAATGGCATCCGCTGGTGAGCGGCGACAAAGACAGCGTTCACCGCGCCTTTCAGTCGGTGCGCGGCCGGCTGATCATTTCCGAATCGGAAGTCAAACATTATGAAGATTACATTGTTGACTGGAAAGACGTTTGAAATCGAGCGGGCCGCGGGTCTGCCGCTGAAAGTCGTGTCGCCGCCCCGCTGCCGGCGGCTGGCGCTCAGAATCGACCCAAAGGAACGGCAGGTGGTGCTTAACCTGCCGCCGTCGTGTCCGGTCGGACGGGCGTTGAAATTCGTTGAAGAAAACCGCGGCTGGATAGAGGCGCATCTGCTGGCGGTGCCGGAAAGCCGGCCGTTTGCCGACGGGGAAGAGATCAGCCTGTTCGGCGAAAAATTGACAATCCGCCATTGTCCGGATTTAAAAGGCGGCGCGTTTGTCGAAAACGGCGAACTGAAAGTGTCCGGAGAAGCGGCTTTCCTGCCGCGCCGGGTGCGCGATTTTATCCGTCGCGAGGCCGCCGGAAGGCTGCTTGAACTTTCCCGGCAGAAAGCGGCGCTGATTGGCTGCCGGGTTAACCGGGTGACGATTAAGGACACCAAATCGCGCTGGGGCAGCTGCTCAAGCTTAAACAACATCAATTACAACTGGCGAATCGCCCTGGCGCCGATGAACGCAATCGATTATCTGATTGCGCACGAAACGGCGCATTTGCGGCACCGTGATCATTCGAAGGCTTTCTGGAACTGCGTCAAAACGCTCTGTCCGTTTGCCGAATCCGGCCGCCGCTGGCTGAAACAAAACGGCGGGTTGTTATATGCTTATGATTAATCTGCTTGATTTACGCGGATTTAAAAACTATATTAAGTACAGTTACGTGTCTATTTTGAGGAGAAACCTATGTTTAAAGAAAAAGTTGATTTGCAAAAGAACTATACCGACGTCGGGGTGGAAAGAACCGCCGTCGATGACGGTTTGCGCGCCTATCTGGTTAGCGTTTACAATCATATGGCCGGCGCGCTGGCGGTTACCGCCGCGGTCGCTTTCCTGGTCGCCAACACTTCGCTGATCACCATGATGTTCAACCCGCAGACCGGCGGCATGTCGGTTCTCGGCTGGCTGTTTCTGTTGTCGCCTTTGATTGTCATTTTCGGTTTCAACTGGGTTCTGACCAGCGGAACCCTGGCGCAGGTACGCGGCGTGTTCTGGCTCTATTCGGCTCTGATGGGCGCGTCTTTGGCGCCGATCTTTCTGGTTTATACCAGCGCCAGCATGGTTCGCGTCTTTCTGATTACGGCGGCGATGTTCGGCGCCATGAGCATTTACGGCACGGTGACCAAACGCGACCTGACCTCAATGGGCGCCTTTCTCAGAATGGGTCTGTGGGGCATTATCATTGCCGCGGTGGTTAACCTGTTTATGCAGAGTCCGGCTCTTTATTATGTTCTGTCGATCGTTTCCGTCGTCGTCTTCACCGGTCTGACCGCTTACGACACGCAGAAAATCCGTCAGATCTATATGTCGGCCGACAACGACGATACGATGACCCGCAAGGTTGTCGTCGGCGCTTTGGAACTGTATCTTGATTTTATCAACCTGTTCCTGGCTTTGCTGCGTTTGATGGGCGACCGCAAATAAAATGCGTATAACGGGTGATTAGTACAAAAATTGCGGACAAATTGCCCGGTTACGTACCTTTTGTACCTTTGGCGTCCCGGCCGCTTCGGTTGCTGCCGCTTTCCTTGCTTGCCGGGACGTAACAAAAAGCTTGCAGACAAAAAGGCAACGTCGGTTGCCTTTTTGTTTAGCGCTCCCTCGAAATTTTCCTTATTTCTTACTACTCACCTCGTTCTCCGCATTTTATAAATTGTGCAGCGGTGATTAGTTCGGAGATTGCGGACAAATTGCCCGGTTACGTACCTTTTGTACCTTTGGCGTCCCGGCACGCTTCGGTTGCTGCCGCTTTCCTTGCTTGCCGGGACGTTGCAAAGAGCTTGTAGATAAAAAGGCAACTTTTGAGTTGCCTTTTTTGTTTGGTGCTCCCTCGCAATTTTCCTTATTTCTTACTACTCACCTCGTTCTCCGCATTTTATAAATTGTGCAGCGGTGATTAGTTCGGAGATTGCGGACAAATTGCCCGGTTACGTACCTTTTGTACCTTTGGCGTCCCGGCACGCTTCGGTTGCTGCCGCTTTCCTTGCTTGCCGGGACGTTACAAAAAGTTTGCAGACAAAAAGGCAACGTCGGTTGCCTTTTTTGTATATTGAAAACCTGCGGCCAGGCCGGTGTATCTTTTTTGTTTTTTTTGTAAATTCTTGTTTTTTGCTTATCGGCTTTTTTGTCTGCCGGGAAAGGAATATGTCCGGAAAGGAAAATGCGGAGACGGAAGTGCCGGGAAAGAAAAACGCGGAAAGGAAACGGCATGACGGGAAAATATTGCCCGGGGAAAGAGAATCGGGAAAGAAAAACGGTGCGGAGAAAGAAGAGGAATTGTTTTTCGGCAATAATAACAGTTCCGGGTAACCCCGGGGGTTCAAAGATACAAACCTTCGGTTTGCCTACGCTCGTTGGTGTGGAAACGGTGTCTAACGACACCTTTGCATTCAGCCCCGAGTAAACTCGGAATATAATAATAGCTCCGGAACGGGAAATTCCGGAGCTTTACGATTTTTATAAGGAGAATGTTTAACGGGTCAAAAGGCTTTCTTTGTGTATTTGCATTGCCCGATTATTATTTTCAATTTGTTGCTCTGCTTTTTTGACCATTTTTTCGCCCCATGTGCTGTAATCGATCATTTCGCCATGAGAAAGGATTTTCCCGGCCATCAGTTCTTGGTTGGAGCTTTTGATCATTTTTTCTGCTTCCAGAGCATAAGCACATTCCGCGCCCGCCATGAAAAGCGTTGCTCCTTTTGAAGCTGCGACATTTGTGAGTGCCTGAGCGTTGGGATTTGTAGGATCCATTGATCCCACACTGGTATAGTGAACGCCGCCTTTTTTAAAGAAATCGTAAGCTTGGCCTTGCCCGAAAACTTTGGGGGCGGCTTCCTGATTCAATAGTTTTGTCGTCATAGGGTTTTCTCCTTATATAATAATGTATTCCCTTTTCTTTTTGTCTATTATCTCAATAATTAACTATTTTGTCAATAAAAAAATGTAAACAAAAGAAAATCGGGTTGGATTTATTGATATAATACAATATAATGACTGCTGCCAAGGCACAACTATACAAAATAAAAACAGGTTTGACAAGATGTCTTTATTTAAATCGATCGCAACGTTCGGCGGCTGGACGCTCATCAGCCGGATCACCGGATTTTTCCGTGACATGGTGATGGCTAATTATCTGGGGGCCGGTGCGGTTTCCGATGCTTTTTTTGTCGCTTTCAAATTGCCGAACCTGTTTCGCAGCCTGTTTGCCGAGGGGGCTTTTACCAGCGCTTTCGTACCGATTTTTTCGCAAAAGCTGGTTGGCGGCGGCAAGGCGCAGGCGATAAAATTTGCGGTCGGGGCAATTTCGGTGCTGGTGTTCAGCCTCGGGCTTTTTGTGTTGCTGATGGAAATCGTTATGCCCTGGGTGGTGGTGGTTTTGGCGCCGGGGTTTGCCGATGATGCCGGCAAGATTGAACTGGCCGCCTTTTTGTCGCGAATCACTTTTCCTTTTCTGCTGCTGGTTTCGGTGGTGTCTTTCCAGTCCGGCATTCTCAATTCCTTCGGCAAGTTTGCCGCGCCGGCGGCCGCGCCGGTCATTCTCAACCTGACGATGATTGCCGCGGTCTGGGTGTTTATGCCGGTGATTGACACGCCGGTATACCGGATTGCCCTCGGGGTGACGCTGGCCGGCGTTTTGGAAATCATCTGGCTTAACTTTTTTCTCCGCCGCGAAGGGGTGAACATTTCTCTGGTTTATGATTTGCCGGGGTTGTTTAAAAGCGAGGATATCCGCGTTTTGTTTAAAAGAATCGCGCCCGGGGTGCTTGGGGCGGGTGTTTATCAGATCAATATGATGGTAGACACGATTCTGGTTTCTCTGGTGGGAACCGGCGCCATCTCCTGGCTCTATTATGCCAACCGTCTGCAGCAGCTGCCGCTCGGCGTGGTGGGGGCGGCGATCGGGGTAGCGCTTTTGCCGATTCTTTCCCGTCAGCTTAAGGCCGGCGATGACGGCGAAGCCAAAAAAACGCAGGACAAGGCGATCGAATACGGGGTGCTGCTGTCGGTGCCGGCGGCGGCAGCCATCATCGTTCTGGCCGAGCCGATCATCAATATTTTGTTTCAGCACGGGAAATTCGGGCTTTTTGAAACCGAAATGACGGCGCGGGCGGTGATTGCCTATTCGCTCAGTCTGCCGGTGTATGTGATGGTCAAAGCGATGACGCCGAACTTCTTTGCCCGCGGAGACACCCGGACTCCGGTCAAATACAGCGTGGTGGTGCTGGCGGCCAATCTGGTCTTTTCGCTCCTGCTGATGAAGCCGTTCGGGCATACCGGAATTGCGGCGGCGACTTCGCTGGCGGCGTTCGTTTCCTTTTATCAGTATGTCCGCGGACTGAAAAAACGGGGATACTGGAGTTTTTCCCGCGAACTGGCGGTTTATGTCGGCAAGGTGACTTTTTGTTCTCTGGTTATGGGAGCCGTTTTGTACGGCGGCGGTCTGGCGCTTGACCTTCTGACCGGCGGCTGGCTCAAATTTTCCCTGTGGGTGAAACTGCCGCTTTTCGGGCTGCTTTGCTTTTTTGGTGTTGTAACTTTTTGCATTATGACTAAAATAACCGGTGTAATGGATGTGGCGGCGCTGGCGAAAAGCCTGCTGAAAAGGAAGGAACGAGATGTTTAAAACTACGCTTGTCCGGGCGGGGACGTATCTGAAAAAGGGGCTGCAAACGCTGTGGCGGGGGATTTCGCATCTGGCGGTTTCCTGGCCGAAGGCTTTTGCCGCGGCGGTGGCGCTTCTGGTTTTGTCCTATTATCCGCTTGGCGGCCTTTTGAGCGAGAACATCGACAGGACGCCGGACTACAATCTGACGAGGGAATCGGAACAGCAGTCGCTGACGGTGGAAACAATGCGTTTCCTGATCAACCGGGAAGTCAACGAAAACCTGTGGACGGCCAACCTGCCGCCGTTTTTCCCTTCCTATTTTCTCGACAACATGCCCAATTACCAACAGGGAATCGTCAGCGCGCTGGCGGTGACCGCGGCAGTGATCGGCGAAGAAACCCAATGTCCGGAAAACGGCCGCGAGAAAGCGGTAATGAACGGCGCGGCCGAATTGCTGAAATATCCCGGCAACGTGTGGCTGTTTGCCCCCGACAACAAGCTGAAAATCGCGCCGTCGTCGGCCAGCCAGTATCGCAAGGCGCGCAAACTGCTGCGCGATTATAACCGGCTGCTGCCGGCCGGCCGGTGCTTTTGGGCGCGCGACTATGTCAATATGCGCGGGTTGATCAAAGCGGTCAAACGCGACCTTTACAAAACGGCGGAAAAGCTGGAAACGCAGATTGCCGAGCACAGTTCCGACTGGACGGATTTCAGGGCCGACGACCTGTTTTATTACAGTCAGGGCAAAATTTATGCCTATATGCTGATTTTGAAAGCCTGGGGGATGGATTTCAAAGAGGTGCTGCTTGACAGCGGACAGTATGAAAACTGGACCCGGGTGACCCGCGCGCTGGAGGACGGGTCGGCGCTTTCGCCGCTTGCGGTGCGCAACGGCGAGCTTAATTCCGGAATGGCGGCCAATCATCTGGTGGCGCTCGGATATTACATGTTGCGGGCGGCAGGCCTGCTTGAACAAATCAGTTACGAGATGAAGGGAGTGTCTTTTAATGCGGATTGAAACACAACTGGCCGCGGATAACAATATTATGCATTTTTTTGCCGAATCGGGCTTTCCGGTCAAAGGCAGCGTCGAATTCAGCGACGCCAAGTCGCTGCGCCGTTCGCCGCTGGCGGAAAACATTTTTGATCTGGGCGGCGTCACCTCGGTGGTGATTACTCCCGACTGCCTGTCGGTTACCAAAGAAGAGGGGATCCTCTGGGACGATCTCAAGCCGCAGGTGTTGGCGGAAATCATGGACTTCTTAAGCCGGGGCGAAGTGCCGGTGAGGGAAGGGGAGGAAACGGCGGAAGACGTCGTTCACAATATCGTCGGCCTGCTTAACGCCAGAATCCGTCCGGCCATCCGCAAAGACGGCGGCGACATTGTTTTCCGCGGTTTTGAAAACGGTATCGTCTATGTCGAACTGCAGGGCAAATGCGTCGGCTGTCCCTATTCCCAGCGAACATTGAAAGACGGCGTGGAAAAGCTGCTGCGGACTTATATAAAAGAAGTGATCGCGGTTGAAAAGTATGAGAATTAGATGAAAAAAAGCGGAGCGGTTTTATTTCTGTTGCTGTTGACGGCGCTGTTGGCAACCGCCGAAGTGCGGGCGTCGGAACCGCTTGCCATGGAGCTGAAACCGGAAGGGCTTTATGTCGACAACGTCAATGTTCCGGTTTTGCAAAAGATGTTTGCCGACTACGGCTACAAAGACTATATTTACATGCCGGAGTGGAAATATCCGCCGTTGTTTTTGAACAGCCTGCCGGAAGATTTTGCAAAAACGGAGGACAAAAGCTTTCGCAACCGGCTGTTTATTCAGATTCTGGCGCCGCTTGCGCTGCTGGTCAACGAAAGGATAACCCTCGAACGTTATCCGCTGCTGCTGATGCGGGAGCGGCTGGACAAAGGGGAAAAACTTACGGCGGAGGACAAAAAAGAGCTGGAGCGGCTGGCGGAAAAATATGACGTTTTTACCCGAATGAAAGGCGACGGCCGCTATGAGATTCTGCTGGCGGAACTGCTTAACCGGGCGGACGAAGTGCCGCCGTCGTTTCTGATTGCCGCCTCAGCAGCCGAAAGCAACTGGGGAACCGCACGGGAAGTCAGACTCGGCAATGCGCTTTACAAACGGAAGGTATGGTATACGGAAGAGGGAATCAAGCCGCTTGAAGACCCCGACGACAGTTACCGGATCAAAACCTATCCGACGCTGCTGGCAGCAATGGAAGACTATGCGCTGATCTTCAACAGCGACGTAAATTTTGCCCATTTCCGCGATCTCCGGCGGCAGCGCCGCAATCATGACAAGCCGCTGAGGGGCAACGCCATGGTCTACAATATGGTGCGCGGCTCGCCCTTGGAAAACTATGCCGGCCTGATTAGTTATATTATTACCTTTTATGATCTGGTCAATCTGGACGAGGCCGAACTCGGCAGCGTCAACATGTTTTGGAAAAAGAAAGAATAGCCATGCTGAAAATTACCCCGATTTTGTGCCGCGCCGGCAAAATGGACAATTATGCCTATCTTCTGACCGACGAAGCGACCGGCGTGTCGGCGGTGCTTGATCCGTCGGAGGCGGCGCCGGTGATTGCCGAATGCGAAAGGCAGAACGTCCGCCCGGCCTATATTTTTAACAGCCATCATCATTTTGACCATGTTGAGGGCAACCTTGAGGTAAAGGAAAAATACGGGGCGAAGGTGATGGTCGGCGCTTATGACTGCAACCGGATTCCCGGCGTCGACGCAGGCCTTGCGGACGGCGACGTTTTTCGTCTGGGCGAATCGGAAGCGCGGATCATTCGTGCCGACGGCCATGCGACCGGGCATATTTTGTGGTATTTTCCGGCGGACGGGGTCTTGTTTACCGGTGACGTTCTGTTCAACCTTTCCATCGGCGGCCTGTTTGAAGGAACGGTTGAAGAAATGTGGGGCAGCCTGCAGCGGATTAAAAAGCTGCCCGACGACACGCTGTTTTATCCCGGGCATGAATATACCCTTTACAGTCTGAACGGGATTTACGGTCCCGCCGCCGAACGCTACGCGGCCAAGGCCGAAGCCCGGCTGCGCGAAGGTCTGCCGGCGGCGCCGTTTACGCTCGGCGAGGAAAAGGTCTGCAATCCCTATCTGGCCTGCCGCAATTTGGGCGAATTTTACCAAATAATGGGTTCTTAATCTTTTGTTAGCCTTTTGCGGCTAAACTTTCAGACGATAACGTTTTGATTGACGGTAAAAAATTATGATTTACGCTGTGTACGGCTTTGTTGCCGGATTTCTTATTCCCTACATGTCGCGCCGGTTTGCCAAATTTATGCCGGCAACTCCGGCCTATGCGCTTTACCGGCTGGTCAAGCCCAACAAAACCGCGCGCAAGGTGAAGTTTTCCACCCGTTACAAGCAGCTTAAACGCAAATATCTGAGCCGTTCGCTGGTTTACGGCGCGCTTTCGGCGCTGCTTTCGTTGCTGGCCTTTTGGCGGCTGGGAGAAGAGCACCTGTTCTGGTATCTGGCTTTCGTCTGGATTTTGCTGCTGCTGGCGGAGATAGATTTGAAAATGCTTCTTTTGCCTGATATTCTGACTATTCCGCTTCTGATCGGCGGTTTCGTGTTTGCCGCGTTTTTCGGCGTCAACGTATCGGCGGAAGAGAGCGCGGCGGCGGCGATGGCCGGTTACGTACTGCCGGTGGCCGCCACTTTGCTGATGCTGTGGCGGAGCGTGGACGCGTTTGGCGGCGGCGACATCAAGCTGCTTTCGGCAATCGGCGCCTGGCTGGGACTGGAAGGGGTGATTTATACGATTTTGCTGTCGTGCCTGGTCTTCGGGCTGTATTCGGCCGTCCGCCGTCAGCGGGCGGGCGCGTTCGGGCCGTCGCTGTCGGTGTCGGCGGTTATTATTCTGCTGTGGCTGTTTTAACTGAAAAACTTTTAAGAGGGGGCGGAAATGGTGATGAATATTGTTGATGAGCGGAGTAAAGCGAGAAAAGTGGTCGAAGATACCAACTTCGACTATCTGATCATGTTTCTGATCTGTATGGACGCGGTGGTGCTGGGGCTTCTGACGGTCGGTTTTGCCGACGTTAATTTCGTAACCACGCTGTTTTTGCTCGACCGTTTGTGCATGGCGATTTTTATCGTCGAAATGCTGATAAAGATGTATGCCTACGGACCGCGTTTTTTCAAATCGGGCTGGAACGTTTTTGACCTGGTGGTGATTACGGTTTCCTCGCTGCCGGTGGCCAGTTGTCTGATCGTTCTGCGGACTTTCCGCCTGTTCCGTCTGCTGCGTTACGTCAACCGCTTTAAGCCGATGAAGAACATCATCAACATCTTTTTGATGATTTTGCCGAATTTTGCGGCGATGGCGGTGGTGCTCGGCGTGTTTATGTATGTGTTCGGGATTTTGGCGGTCAGCCTGTTCGGCGACGTGTTTGTCGAGTTTGCCGATCTGCCGTCGGCGCTGTTTGCGCTGGTTCAGGCTTTCAGCCCCGACAGCGGCATCATACGGCCGGTGATGGCGGTTTATCCCCATGCCTGGATCTTTTTCCTGTCGTTTTCGATGATTTCCTTCCTGATTGTTACCAGCTTTTTCTTAAGCGTGATTTCCGCAATGGTGCACAAGGAGTTCAAGATCGCTTCAAACCTCTGAAAACGGGGGAGCAAACGACAGAAACGCCGGAATTTTTCCCGCCGGCGTTTTTATTTTAAAAAAATTCCGCCGGTTGCTTGACATTGAAAATTTCAATTCCTAATTAAAGTGTAGAAATTTTGAATATAAAGGAGTTAAAGGCTATGAAATTTGTACCATTGTATGATCGCGTACTGGTTAAGAGAGTCGACGAAGTCAACAAAACTTCGGGCGGTATCATCATTCCCGATACGGCCAAAGAGAAACCTTCGGAAGGCATTGTCGAAGCGGTCGGCAACGGCGGCCGCGGCGAGGACGGAAAACTGATCCCGATGTCGGTCAAGGCCGGCGACCGGATTCTGTTTGCCAAATGGTCGGGCACCGAAGTCAAACTGAACGGCGAAGACCGGCTGATCATCAAGGAATCGGAAATTTTAGGCGTAATTGAAGAATAAGGAACAAAACAATGGCAGTAAAAGAAATCAAATTCGGCAGCGATGCCCGGGCGAAAATGCTCAAGGGCGTGGAAATTCTGGCCAAAACGGTAAAAGTAACGCTCGGACCGAAAGGACGCAATGTTATCCTTGACAAGTCTTACGGCGCTCCCAAAATCACCAAGGACGGCGTTTCCGTCGCCAAGGAAATAGAGTTGGCCGACAAGTTTGAAAACATGGGCGCCCAGCTGGTTAAGGAAGTTGCCCAGAAGACCGCCGACAAGGCCGGCGACGGCACCACGACCGCGACCGTTCTGGCCGAAGCCATCATCAACGAAGGCTGCAAGGCGGTAGCCGCCGGCATGAATCCGATGGATCTGAAACGCGGTATCGACATGGCGGTTGACGCGGTTGTCGCCGACGTCAAATCGCGCTCGAAAGCGATCAAAACTTCGGAAGAAATCGCTCAGGTCGGCACCATTTCCGCCAACGGCGACCGCACGATCGGCGAATATCTGGCGCAGGCGATGGAAAAAGTCGGCAATGAAGGCGTAATTACGGTTGAAGACGCCAAAGGGCTGGAAACCGAACTGGAAGTGGTTGAAGGTATGCAGTTTGACCGCGGTTACCTGTCGCCTTATTTCGTCACCAATCCGGAAAAAATGAACTGCGAGTTCGACAATCCGTATATTCTGCTCTATGACAAGAAGCTGAGCAACCTGCAGGCGATGATACCGGTTCTGGAAGCCGTCGTTCAGTCTTCCCGCCCGCTGTTGATCATTGCCGAAGACATTGAAGGTGAAGCGCTGGCCACTCTGGTCGTCAACCGCATCCGCGGCGGCCTCAAGGTTTGCGCGGTCAAGGCGCCGGGCTTCGGCGACCGCCGCAAGGCCATGCTGGAAGATATTGCGATTTTGACCGGCGGTCAGGTCATTTCCGAAGACCTCGGCATGAAGCTGGAAAACGTTACCTTGGCAGACCTCGGCACCTGCAAGAAGGTTGAAGTTACCAAGGACGAAACCACCGTTATCGACGGTGACGGACAGAAGGACCTGATCAAGGCCCGTGCCGATCAGATCCGCAAACAGATTGAGGAAACCTCGTCTGACTATGACCGCGAAAAGCTGCAGGAACGTCTGGCCAAGATTTCCGGCGGTGTGGCAGTAATCAAAGTCGGCGGCGCTTCGGAAGTTGAAGTAAAGGAAAAGAAAGACCGCATTGATGATGCTTTGCACGCAACCCGTGCCGCGGTCAAGGAAGGCGTTGTCGCGGGCGGCGGCGTAGCTCTGCTTTACTCGCACAAGGCTCTGGAATCTCTCTCTCCGGCCAATCAGGATCAGAGAGTCGGCATTGACATTATCCGCAAGGCCATTCAGGCTCCGATCCGTCAGATTGCCGAAAACGCCGGCGTTGACGGTGCGGTTGTGGCCGGCAAACTGATGGAAAGCACGGATACCAACTTCGGTTACAATGCTCAGAGCGGCGAATATACCGATATGATCAAGGCCGGTATCGTTGATCCGACGGAAGTTGTCCGTACGGCTTTGCAGGACGCGGCTTCGGTTGCGGGTCTGCTGATTACCACCGAATCGATGGTTACCGAGGCTCCGCAGAAAGAATGCCATTGCGGCTGCGGCGGCGCGGGAGCCGGTGCCGGCGGCATGCCGGGCGGCATGGGCTTCTAAAAAGCTTGCAACCGGGCTTGTCCGGAAAGAGAAAAGGGAAGGCAAAAAGCTTTCCCTTTTTTGTATTGATGTTTTTCAGATACCCCATCTTAATGGAGATTGAATGCTGCTTGTTCCGAGGCATTAACAATAAAGCGGTTTCAGATACCCCCATGGGGATTGAATGGTTACGACGACGATACAATCAAGAAAATATGGAAGTTGTACAAGGTCAACATAGAGTTTATCGTTTAAGCTGCCGCGCAGTCTGGGTGTGTAAATATCGTCGTCGTGTCCTAAAGCATTATATAGATATCCTCCGATAAACCGGGGGTTCTAAATCAGCTTTAAGCCTTGCGGTTTAACCATGATCAAAGGTGCGGGGCAGAGTTGTTCCAACACTAAAGCATTCCGTTCAGAGTAAACTCGGGGTTTGCTGTACAGCAACGAATGAAATTATTACCCACGCTACTAAGAAGTATCCCCGGATGTGAGACAGAGAAGAGGATTGGCTTTGATGAGAACCATATTCATTTCGTAATGACAATTCCGCCAAGATATGCGATAGCAGATGTAACGGCACAATTGAAAAGCTAATCTTCCTCGCAAATAAGAGCCAGGATTAGCCGGCTTAAGCAAAGTATGTTTTAAGGAAAATGTATTTTGGTCACGGGGATAATTTGTCAGCAGCGTCGGCTTAGATGAAGATAAAATTAAACATTATGCAGAATTTTAAGGATGGCAGGATTTAGATCAGCTCCGTTTGGCGCTGTAAGGAAAAGGCACCCAAAGGTGCCTTTTCTATAGAACCCCCGGTTTACCGGGGGGTATTTATTGTGATTTGAACGTCTGTGTCAGCAGGTAGATGTAGCCATACCAGCCCAGCCGTAAGGCTTGCGTAGCTTCGGGCTGGGTGTTTGAGTTTCGGAATGGTTAATACCATTTGAGTTAGCTAGTGGAAGTTTATGAAGAAGGCCGCACGGATAGTCCGGGGTTTGGAGAGCTTACAGCCATACAGACATAAAACTCCTTTGTCAGAATGTAATTCTTCACAATTATAAAAGTAAAAGAATTTGTACCAAGAAAACCTAGTGTTAGACGCGTGGCGGCAAAGAGCTTACGGCTTTTTTCATTTTGCTCTTTGTCAGTTTTCTGTTTTTTTGTTCTCTTCTTCCCTTTTCCTTCTTTCCGTTCCTTTTTTTCCCGCTCTTTTCGTCTTTCCCGCTTTACTCTTCTTTCTTTTTCTCTTGTATTTTTTTGCCTTGTTCTTTGCGTTAAAAAACTCCTTTGCCATTGTAAGAAAGATGTCCGGCAACTGTCTGAACAGAAGCAAAGGAGTCTTTATGAACATACGTACGATAACTCCCGCAAGTTGGAGTCCTCAAAAAACATGTTGTCTTTACACGGAAGTATCGCGGAAAAGCGTTTTACGGCGATGGATACGTTACAAGGCGCCCTTATTTCAGTATTTCCTTTGGCGGGGTTTGGGTATTTAAAGAAATTGCGACACTTATTCTCCGGTTTTCCGGATGCAGGATCGGTATTAAGGAAAACACCGGTCGTTGACAAGCGGAAAGTTATTTCTTCTTTTTGGGGGCAAAATGGAAAAGAATCGGGGAAATGTTCGGCCGATGTGGGTTTGAGGTTAAAACAAAACCCTGCCTTGTGGACAGGGTTTTGGAAATTTCAGGCTCCGCTCGTATGCGGGCCGGGTTTTTCAGGTTTTTCATAAAGGTCGAATTTTAAGTTAACTATTTGGCATCCTGTAGTTGTTTAACGGTAGGACACCTGATATTCACTGTTGCTTTCATGGTATGAGATTTGATTAAATCGGCGGTTTTGTATTTTAATACAGGTTTTTGGCAGGTGCTTATACCGTCGGACCGCGGATAAATTTTATAATTTTTCTCATAAGTTTGGCATTTTTCAGAAGTTCGGTTTGATTTGTTTGTCCGGGCTTCTTGTTCTTTTTACTCTGTTTTCCATTTTCGGGCTTAAAAAGTTTATGAATTTTTTGTCATAATTGCATAAACGTAGGCTCGCGGATTTTTATGAAGTTCGACATCATGAAAAGAAAATATTTAATTAGGTTAATAATGGTTTGTAAGGGCTTTATAGGTTGTTTATTTTCTTTTGTCAACAAAAATTTTGTATAATTTGTCTTATTTTCTTTTTTTGGGGGGCTGATTCCTGCTTTGATCCGGATTTGTTTTGTCTAAAATGCGTGTGATAAAAAAGAAACGCCCGTGTTTTCTTGGAAAAACACGGGGCGTTTCGGGGTGGGATGTTTGGGCTTCACAGCAAAAAGATCCCTGCGTTCGTGAATGTATTAACGCTGTATGGTAAATTTCATGAGTTTATTCTGTTCTGAGAAAACATCCGGGCTTCGCAGTCGGGATGTTTTAAAAAATTCAATCACTTGTGGTTAATTACAAAAATCCGAATATCCGAATTTCACAATTCATGATTATTCGTTAATCCAAAATGATTAAAAAGTTGTTTTTTATTGAGATGAAAAATTGTCAAAATAGTAAATAAGCGAGCATTAATATAGCAACAGCCGTTTGAATGTCAACAGAAATTTTTCGGATGAGCGATCAAAGGCGGCAGCGGAAGAGAGTGGAAAAAACGGTATTATAGCCGGGACAGGGCGTGCGGCGAAAAAAAAGGAAGAGAGGCATGGCGGCGCCGCAACCGGAAAAAGAGTGATGCTATGGCTGCGGGAGGTGAAAAACGTTGTTTGCGGCGGCGGGAAGTCGTGTTGCGGAATTTATCGGAAAGGAAAAGGGAAGGGCAAAAACTTTTGATGGCCGACTTGAAGCGGATGACGGAGAAGACGATCGATACTGGTGCCGGGAACAAAAGCGACGAGAAAGCCGACCAGTCGGAAAATGGCAAGCATGCGGCCGGCGGAAAGGTGACGAAGTGCGCAGCCGCCGAGAGGCGGGTGACGGAGAAGACGATCGATACTGGTGCCGGGAACAAAAGCGACGAGAAAGCCGACCAGTCGGAAAATGGCAAGCATGCGGCCGGCGGAAAGGTGACGAAGTGCGCAGCCGCCGAGAGGCGGGTGACGGAGAAGACGGGAAAGATAAGGTGATGAAGAAAGCTGGAAAGGATAAGGTCGGCGGAGAAGACGAGGGGGATGGAACGGCGGAGAAGGTGAGGAAAAAAGTTACTGGCCGTGCGGGATATGGCGGGGCGTATATAAAAAACCCCGGATTTTCGTCCGGGGTTTTTTACTTTTTTGTTTAGAAAAACTATTCTTTGTTAAAAGCGTTTTCCTGTTTTTTCGCTTCGTCATCCGTGCGGGCAACGTTGACCAGGATGGTCTGGCTGACTTCCGGGTGAAGGCTGAGCTTAACCTGATAAACGCCGAGGTCTTTGATCGGGCGTTCGAGGTTGATATAACGGCGTTCAACGTTAACGCCGGCTTCTTTCATGGCCGAAGCGATGTCGCGGATGGTAACCGAACCGTAAAGCTGGCCGGTTTCGGCAGCCTGACGGATCAGCACGACTTTGAAGCCCTGCAGTTCTTCAGACTGCTTGGAAGCGCTCTCGAACAGAGCTTTGTTGTGAGCTTCCAGTTCCGCTTTCTGTTTTTCGTAAAAAGCCAGATTTTCGGCAGTTGCGCGAAGGGCTTTTTTGGTCGGCAGCAGATAGTTGCGGGCGTAACCGTTCTTGACGTTTACCTTGTCACCCATTCTGCCCAGTTTGTTTACATGTTCCAAAAGAATAACTTCCATCTCATTTCTCCTTAGTTGGCGACAAACGGAAGCAGAGCAATGTAGCGGGCGCGTTTGATGGCGCGGGCCAGTTCTCTTTGTTTCTTGGCGGAAACCGAAGTGATGCGGCTCGGGATGATCTTGCCTTTTTCCGAAATGTAGCGGGAAAGCAGCTTAACGTCCTTGTAATCGATTTTCATGCCGTCTTCGCCGGAAAACGGGCAGGATTTCTTTTTCTTAAAGAATACTTGTTTGTTCATGATCAATTACTCCGCTTCTTCAGTTTCTTTTTCTTCGGCGTTGACGCTTTCCGAGAATTCGTCGACGCGGATGGTCATATAACGAATGATGTCTTCGTTAAAGCGCATGATTCTTTCGTACTCGGCAATGGCGTTGGCCGGAGCGGAAATGTTCATGATAACGTAATGACCTTTGCGGTTTTTCTTGATGCGGTAAGCCAGGGTCTTCAATCCCCAGTTATCGACTCTTACGACCTCGCCGCCTTCTTTCTTAATAACTTCGGACAGGTTTGAAACGATGTTATTAACCTGAGAAGCGCCGAGATCCTGACGTGCGATCAGCACGCTTTCGTATTTTTGCATTAACTGTATCTCCTTGTGGATTCTCAACAATGTTTTTTCCGTTTGAGCGGAGAAAACGGTTTTTTGTATAGCCAAGGCCGGAGGCTTTGGCAAGGGACGCCGCTTACTATAGCTTAAAAGTTTATTTTGGCAAGCTTTTTTTGCCGGCTGCGGTTAAAAAAACGTTTTCCGGCCGGCTGCCGGCGGACAGAGCCGGGCGACGAAAAAGCCCGGAAAGCGGCAACAAAATTTATTGCAAATAAATATAAATGCCTTATTATGGGGAAAAATGTCTTAAAACAAGGATGAAAAGATGAAGGCAAAACTGATCGCATTGGGGGCGGCGTCGCTGTTGGCGCTTTGTGCCTGTTCGTCAACTTCCGCAGACGACGAGTCTGCCAAAGTCATTCTGCTCGGCAACGAGCCGCAGAACGTGCAGCCGGTGATATTGCTGCAGCATCAGACGACCGGCAAGCTGGCCTGCTGCCGCGATACCGGGGAAGTGACCGCGGAAGATTGCGCCCGCGTGCTGGAAGCTCATTGTTTCGTGCGTGTTCAGGATCTGCCTTATCGTCCGGCCAAATACGATTTTCTCACGACCGACACTTATCCCACCCGCCGCTGGAGAGAGAACGAAAAAGCGCCGAGGTGGTAGCGCATGTTGTCACGGGTCAACACCGTCGCTTTTAACGGGCTGGAAATCTTGAACGTAGAACTTCAGGTGCAGATTTCGGCAGGCATGCCCGCGTTTGCCATTGTCGGCCTGCCCGACAAGGCGGTGGCCGAAAGCCGCGAACGGATCCGCGCCGCTTTTACCGCCCTCGGACTGAAACTGCCGGCCAAAAGAATCACCGTCAACCTGTCTCCGGCCGACCTGCTGAAGGAAGGATCGCATTTCGACCTGCCGCTGGCGCTCGGCCTTTTGGTCGGGATGGAAGTGATTCCGCAGGAAAAAGTTTCTCCCTATATTGCCCTCGGCGAGCTCGGTCTGGACGGAAAGCTGGTAAACGTCAACGGGGTGCTGCCGGCGGCAATGGCCGCCAAAAGGCAGGGGTGCGGCGTCATTTGTCCGGAAGCGCAGGGCAGCGAGGCGGTGTGGGCGAAGGTAAATGACATTTTGGCAGCGCATTCGCTGCTGCAGCTGATCAATTTTTTCCGCGGCAACGGCGAAATTCCCTTTCCGCAGGCCAAACGCCGGGAAAGCGCCGCGCGTCCGGCAGACATGAAGGACGTCAAAGGGCAGGAAACCGCCAAGCGGGCAATCGAAATTGCCGCTGCCGGCGCGCATAACCTGATCATGTCGGGGCCGCCGGGCGCGGGCAAGTCGATGCTGGCTGCCCGGCTGCCGTCGGTTTTGCCGCCGATGACGACCGAAGAGGCAATCGAAACCAGCATGATCCATTCGATTGCCGGTGAGCTGAAAGACGGTTCCGTCAGCTTTGAACGGCCTTTCCGCGATCCGCATCACAGCGCCTCCACCCCGGCGCTGGTCGGCGGCGGAAGAAAGGCGCGCCCGGGCGAGATTTCGCTTGCCCATAACGGAGTTTTGTTTTTGGACGAACTGCCGGAGTTTGCCCGGCCGACGCTCGAGGCTCTGCGGCAGCCGCTGGAAAACGGCTGCATTGCTGTTTCCCGGGTGAATTCCCATACCGTTTTTCCCGCCCGTTTTCAGCTGGTGGCGGCCATGAATCCCTGCCGCTGCGGCAATTTCGGCCTTCCCGGGCAGGAATGCAGCCGGGCGCCGAAATGCGCGGAAGAATACCGCGCCCGCATTTCGGGGCCGCTGCTGGACCGGATCGACATTCAGATTGAAGTGCCGGCAGTCAGTCCGTGGGACCTGGCAGACGTCAGGCCGGGAGAAAGTTCGGACGAGATCCGCAAAAGGGTGATTGCCGCGCGCGAAATTCAGAAAAAACGTTTCGCCGCTTTCGGCTGTCCTTCGCTTCTGACCAATTCGCAGCTGAAGGGCGAACTGCTGGAGCAGGCGGCGGCGCTTGACAACGAGGCCAAAGCGCTGCTGTTGTCCTATGCCGACCGCACCGCGATGTCCGCCCGCGCCTATCACCGTACTTTGCGGCTGGCTAGGACAATTGCGGACTTGCAAAATGAAAATAAATTGCTTAGAATACATATCGCCGAGGCTCTGTCTTTGCGATGGAAAACGCCTGACTATAAATCTAGGAGATAAAAAATAATGCAGAATTTAACAACTCTCAAAACAGTTTTATTTGCCGCCTTGCTAACGGTGCCGGCGCTGTCTGCTTCCGCTCAGTGTCCGGGCGGCGGCGCCTGTCCGCAGGCGGTGGAAGACTGTGCCTGTCCGGCGCAGATGGGGAGCGGCGAAGACTGTGCCTGCCCGCAGGTAAAAACGATTGAAACCAGACAGCCCGGCGGATGTATTCAGGCGGCATCCAAAAACGGCGATTGCGGCGAGGCCAAACCGGTTGCCTATACGCTGGCGCCGCGTTCTGACGAATTCAAAATGTCTGCCCGGCAGCAGTTGTTTTCCGAATCGGCAGAGGAAAAGGAAGACCGCGACGGCAGCATTTTCGGCGGCGGCCCCTGCAAAACCTGCGACAAAAACGGCAGCATTTTCGGCGGCGGCCCCTGCAAAACCTGCGACAAAAACGGCAGCATTTTCGGCGGCGCGCCTTGTAACGGTCCGGCCTGCCGTCCGGAAAAGACCAATCCGAAATATATTCAGAACTACATTCTTTATGACGACAGCCTTTACAGCGCAATACACCGTCAGTGCGGCGATTTTGCCCCGCTGGAGCTGGAGTGGGTGGATTTCCGGCTTAAAAACGGGATGGACAACAACGGCTATTCCCGCAAACTCGGCAAATACCGCTTCCGCATTTTCGGTTGCCGCCGCGATACCAAAAACGCGATTTTGAACGAAGGCAGAATCCTTGAAAAGGACATGAGTTTTATTGAAATTTTCGATGACATGGTTTCCGACTGCTACAAAGTGGTCAAAACCCCGAACGACTTGTGCCTGAGGGCCGACAGCCCGCTGCCGGAATATGTGCTGACGGCGGAAATTACCGACTATTATATGAATTTGTGTGACGAATATAACTGGGACGAGGCCAAAAAAGAAGACAAGAGAATCGGTTCGTCGGAAATGACGGTCGTGTGGCGTCTGATGGATCTGACCAAAACCAACGTGTTGTGGAAAGGCAAGAGCGTCGGCTACGGCGAAGTCGAAGACGGCGAATATAACGGCGAAATCGTGCTGATCGAACGCGCGTTTGCCGATGCGGTCGACAATCTCCGCAATCTCCCGGGGTTTGAAGACCAGTTGTCCAAACGCTTGTCGCCGGAAGAACTGCAAAGACAGCGCAATGCCCTGATCGACATGCAGCGGCAGATGGATCCGGTTAAGTGTCAGTTCAGCGAAGAAATCAAAGTGATGGAAGATTCCGGCAGCGTTTCGAGCGGTTACGGCATGAACGAAGGCTGGATCAATGTTCCCGAAGCCAAAATGGTTGACGGACAGGTTGTTGAAAATTCGGGTTCCGCTTCTTCGGGCTTCGGCGCGGCGGAAGGCGGCAACGTGACTGAGCTGCAAATGGTTGACGGACAGATTGTTGAAAATTCGGGTTCCGCTTCTTCGGGCTTCGGCACGGCGGAAAGCGGCAATGTGACCGAGCTGCAAATGGTCGACGGACAGATTGTCGAAAATTCGGGTTCCGTTTCTTCTGGATCGGGTGCGGCGGAAGGCAGCAACGTGACCGAACTGCAGCTGATCGACGGTCAGATTGTTGAAACTTCGGGCGCTTCCGCTTCCGGTTACGGCATGGCGGAAGGCGGCAACGTGACGGAAATTATCACGACCGGCGGCGTGGTTACGGAAGATTCCGGAGTTGTGTCGGACGGTGTTGCGATGTATGAAGTGGAAGCGGTGGAACCGCTGCCGAGCGACATGTCGGCGATGATCGAAAGCGACAGCCTGTGCATCAGGGAACAGCCGGATTATGACAACATGGGACCGGAAAACGTTTATAAGGTCAGAACGGCGGTGGTTTCCGTTGCCAATGCCAAGGGCAAAAAAGGTGCCGGCCTGCTGATTTCGGAACAGTTTGTCATGACTTCCGCCGATTTGGTTGATCGCAGCAACAACAGCTATGCGTTGGAAACGATCAACGGCAAAAAGCTGAAAGCCCGCGCTTTCCGCGTCAATCCAAAGAAAAACACCGCTCTGCTGGTGCTTGACAAGCCGACGCAGTATACGCCGTTGTCGCTCAATCTGGAACTGCCGGCGGTAAACAAGGACAACTTCATGACTTTGGGGTTGCTCAACTTTACCGAGGGCGAAGGAGAAGGTTATCTGGAAACCGGCGGCAAGGTCAGCGGTTACCGTTATGACGAGGACGGCACTTCGCAGATTGTGATCGACACCTTTGTTCAGAGCGCTACCATCGGCGGCGTGCTGATTGACGAAAAAGGGCGGATTACCGGCATGGCGCATACTTCGCGTCCGATTAAAGACGGTCCGGACCTGTTCCTGCCGATCGAAACGGCGATGAAGAGTCTGGGTGTAGGCATCTGCGACAGAGAATTTCCGCAGCCGAAGCCGAAACCGCAAAAATCGTGGCGTCAGAAATCGGTTGCGCCGCTGATTGAAAATACGGTTCAAAAAGCGCCGGAAGCCATGGATGTCAAAGAGCGCAAATAACCGAACGAAAAAAAGGGGGAAAAGCCAAATGCTTTTCCCCCTTTTTTGTTTTGTGGTTTGAATGTCTGCGTAAACGGGCAGGTGCGGATATGCAGGTTCTGCCGTAAGGACGGGCAAGGTTTTCGGCGTTTGAATGAGTTAATAGTGTTTGCATTAACTGGCGAAAGTTTATGTTTTGGGCGTAACTTTGTCCGTATGTCGGCGCTTTGTTCCAGTCACCGGATTTGTACGGTTTTTGGGCAGAACGAGTTTCGTTTGAAAGATGAAGTTCGTCTGCCCGGCAAGTGAAAGTTTATCTCATTATTTGTTTGTGTTCATCGCTTTTCATTGTTTCTCGCCGGTTGTTTCCGCCGCCGTTTTTCGCGGTGCCTTCCTTGATGCTTCCGTTTCTCTCAATCAGTTCAATTTTGACATCCCGGCCGTAAAATTCCAGCAGATGACGATAGTATTCCCATTTACGCACGCTGCCTATCTCCATGTTGTCGATCACGTACCAGGGGATTCCGGTTTTGGCCGCCACCGTTTTCAATTGCAGAAAATGGTCACAGCGGTATTTGTGCAGCTCTTGTCCGATTGTTTTTTTGATTTTGTTTATGGTAAAAAAACAAAACCGCCCGGGGAAAACCCTTAGGCGGAAGGAGCTCAAAAACTGTCACTATACAGTCGTCGTTATTCAATATATTACCGACATTCCTTCCGAAGAAGGATTTTTACGTTGAAGATGTTTTTGAGACACCGCACCCGGCCTCCCGGATGCAGGGTTGATATTAAAGAAATTACCGCCCGTTGGCAAGCTGAAATTTAATCAGGTTTTGGAAAGAAAAGAAGGGGTCGGAAAAAAACGGCGATGGGAAGAAGGCGGTGTAAAAAGGAGAAGAAAACGCAGGTAACGGAATACGCGGAACGGAGAAGGCCGGCCGGGTATGGCGGAAACGGGAGGCGGAAAAGCACAAGAGGAAATCGGACGCAAGAAATACCGTGGACGGTAAAATGTTAACGGCAATAAATATTTCCCGGGTAAACCGGGGCGAAACCGATGCAAAGCTGTCGGTTTGTCCATAATCGAAGGCACGGAGCGTCGTCGTCACGGTACTAAAGCGTTCATCTTCGGGCAAATCCGGAGTTTCCCGTCAGAAATGTCAAAAAAAAAGAAACGTTATAAAAAAGTTCCGCTCTGAGGGCGGAACTTTTGAACGGGCATGTTTTAATGCTTTTTCTTTCGGCGGGACTGTTCGCAGCGCATCAGAATGTAACAGGCGATCAGTCCGGCAATGATGGCGGTTTTTTTCCAACTGCGGCTTTCGAGGTAAACGGCGGCAATGGCCGTAGATACAATGATGGCGATCATTCCGATGCGGGCGATCAAAATTTTCTTTTGATAGCGCCGCCAATTGCAGTTTTGTATTCGTTGGCGAATCCACAGCGGATGTAAAAGCAAAAACGCCAGGAAATAAAGAGCCGCGATCAGTGCGCCGATAACGAGACATTGTTCGGGCGGGCCGAGATTATAAAAAGCGGTCAGCATAATTATAGGATTTTGAGGTTAATAATTTATTGTTTCTGTTTGAATATAGCAGCGAAAGGTGAAGATTGCAAAAAAAAATATCAAATTTTCTAAAAAAATGCTTGCAAAATTTTTTGCTTATGGTATTAAATATCTCGTTCTAACGATGCGGGCGTAGCTCAGGGGTAGAGCGCAACCTTGCCAAGGTTGATGTCGAGGGTTCGAATCCCTTCACCCGCTCCAATTACAACAACACCCTCCCATAGCGGAGGGTGTTGTTGCATTTGCGACATTGATGGCGGATTTGAACTCTCGGGGAAGAAGGTTTGACTGCAAGCGGGAAACGGACGGAGTATGTCGGTGAGCCGTCAGGCGAACGAGCGCCGGGACTTTGTCTTTTCCGTCAGGCAAGCGGGCGTCGCGGGTTTTGTCTTACCGGCGATGCGTGCAAAATACCGAGGAATAAGCATTGTACAACTCTTAACTTTTTTAACTTCCTTTCATAGCGGAGGGTGTTGTTGTAATTGTGACAGCGATGACAGATTTGAACTCTCGGGAAAGAGGGTTCGACTGCAAGCGGGAAACGGACGGAGTATGTCGGTGAGCCGTCGGGCGAGCGGGCGCCGGGACTTTGCCTTTTCTGTTAGGCGAATGAGCGCCTCGGGTTTTATCTTTGCCGTCAGGCGAGCGGGCGTTGCGGGTTTTGTCTTACCGGCGATGCGTGCAAAATGCCGAGGAATAAATATGCGTACACCTCTTCACCCTCTTTTTTTAACTCCCTCCCATAGCGGAGGATGTTGTTGTAATTGCGACAGCGGTAAAGATAACCGCAGACTTTTCCGATATATTGATACAAAGTGTGTGGCGGCCTTGGCTGCGGTGTTGTTTTCACTCGGAAAAAGCGCTGCTTATGGCTTTGTGCAAAGGAAAAACGGAATTAAGACCGGAAATGCGAAAAGAAGCAACAGACGAGCGGTCTGAAGCGGCGGGGAAAAGAGTTTTTTATCCCGGTCACGGCAAGAAGAAGGGGTTGCGGCGTGATGTTAATGATATATGTTCGTTCTGTCGGTGCGTTTTTTGGTTGCAGCCGGCAAAAATCCGGTGTGGAAACCGGCGGTCGCAATGTTGACCAGCTGATTTCAAACAGCGAATCGGTTATACGGCATAAACGGCCGGGACGAATTCTTTGATTTTTTACGAACGCTTGCCGGTGCTTCAAAAAACTGTGCCGGGTGCTTATGTTAATTAGGAAGAGGGACGAATGTTGAAAAAAGAAGGAAATATGGCCCGCCGTTGGTTTTTGATTGACGAAAAAGTGCGGTTCGTGATTGCGGGAATCGTCAATATGGCGATTCGTTATCTGATTTTTGTTTTGCTCGGACTGGCTTTTTCGGTCAGCCGTTATCAGCTTGTTTTGCTTGCCACCTGGTTGTTGTCTTCGGTGATTGCCTTTTTTTCGTACAAGTACCTGGTTTTTCGTACCGAGGGCAATCATTTGAAAGAATTTGTCAAATCACTCCTGATCTGGTGTTTGAGTTATGTCCTGAATGCGGCTTTGTTGGAAGTTCTTGCCGGGAGGCTGGCATGGAACGTTTATTTGGCGCAGGCGGCAGCGATCGTTTTGATCGTGGCAGTCAATTATCTTTTGTTCAAACATTTTGCCTTCCGCCAACAAAAGAAGAGTCTGCTTGAACATCTTTATAATCTCTGGGAATAAAGAGTTTTTCGTTTGTCGTGTCTGGTTGAAAAAACGGTGAAAAACGACCGGCGGAAAAGAAACAGCCGTCTCCCGGCAAACCGGGGCTGAAACGGCAACAATTGGTTTGATCGTGATCAAAGGCATGAAGCGGGGGTGCCCTAAAGGACAGATTAACAAAGGATGAAATGGTTCGACCAAAATTAAAGACGGGACGGCATTAAAACGTTTAACCTCCGAGTAACCCCCCGGGGCTTTGTAAGGAAAGTAATAAAAGAGCATTTCCGTTTGCGCGAAGGCTTTTCACAACCGCAGGCTTATTTTGCTCTGACGTACCAAGTGCCGCGGGCAGAACCCCGGCGGATGAGGTAACCTTCGCGGGCGAGGGCTGCAAGATGCTTTTTGACCGTATTGATGTTGGCGCCGGTATTTTCGGTTGCTGATTTGAGCGTAACCCGGCCTTTTGCTTCCGCCAGTTCCAGTATCTGCGCGGAAAGTTCCGGCAGTTCGTCATAGCTACCGGCCGCAGATTCCGTTTGTTCGTCCAGCCGTTTTTGCAGCCGCTGAACGGTGCGCAGGAAAAACAACAGCCATTCGCCGTATTGTGGTTCCGCGCCGGCCAGACTGTTCTGAACCTGCCGCAGGCAGCGGTAATATTCTTCCTTGTTATCTTCGATCGCCGCTTCCAACGAGACAAACTGCAGATAACCGTAGCCGGCTTTCAGCAGCAGCAACAGGGTGAGTGCGCGCGCCAGCCGGCTGTTGCCGTCCTGAAAAGGGTGGATAATGAGAAAATGAACCATAAACAGGGCGATGACCGGCAGCGGGTGGCAGTTGCGGCTTTCCAGACAGTTGCGTGTCCATTCCAGCAGTTTGTGCATCATTTGCGGCGTTTCAAACGGGCTGGCGGTTTCAAAAAAAACGTCGATCGGCCGTCCGTCCACGGTTTTGGAATAAACCGGATTGAGGCGCTGTTTGTATTCGCCTTTTTCGCGTTCGTCGATCAGAGAATCGGCAAGCAGCAGCTTATGCAGTTTTTTGACCGAAGTTTCAAACAGGCCGATTTCGCCGCCGCGGTTGACGATCTGTTCCAGAAGCTGCCGGTAATTGCGGTTTTCCGCCTGGTTGGCAATGGCGGCGACGCTTTCGTTCAGGGCGCGTTCTTTTAAGCGTGCGGCAAGCGTTTCGTCAATGCCGCCGCGTCCCTGCCAGCGGCCCCGGAATTCGTCGATTGAGGCAATGGCGCAAAGCGCCGGCTGGCTGATAAACAAATCTTCAATATTGATCATATAAGTCTCCGCTGATATCTGATAATATAAAAGGATATCTTTTATTATCCGATTATGCAAGCGTTTTTCGGTTTATAAAAGTTTTTCCTGCCATTCTTTTTCCCGGAAGCCGGTCAGTACGAAGTCTTTGCCGACGACCAGCGGGCGTTTGACCAGCATGCCGTCGGAAGCAAGCAGGGCAATTTGTTCGTCTTCGCCGAGCTGGGGCAGTCTGTCTTTTAAGCCGAGGGCTTTATATTTCAGCCCGCTGGTATTAAAAAAACTTTTCAGCGGTTTGCCGCTTTGTGTCAGCCAGGTTTTCAGCTCGTCTGCGTCCGGGCGGTCTTCGACGATGTGACGGGCCTTGAAGCGGACGCCGTTTTCCTCCAGCCATTTGCGGGCTTTTTGGCAGGTTGTGCATTTAGGATATTCAAGAAACAGAATTTCGCTCATTTTTTCCTCTTTGCAAAAGTTGTTTTTAAGCCTTTTTATATTAGCCTTTCCCTTTTTTTCAGGCAACATTTAAAAGAAATGAAGCCCCGTTTTTCAACGGGGCTTCAGATCAGATGATGTCAATGACCCGTTTGTTCGTTCCCCGGTTTTGGTCGAGAAAGCGTTGAACGGTGTCCTGATCGAATCTGTATGAGTAAAAACCGTCCCGGTCGGGCCGGCTGCTCACATAGTAATCGTTCAGGCTGCGGGAATTGTAGAACCCTGCGGGTTCCAGCTGAAGGATATCTTCCGCGGTAAGGTAACCGCAGAAAATGGCGCCTTCAACCCAGCGGCGTTTCAAAAGGCCGTCGACCTTTTTACCCGCCGACCGGTAAAATTCCGTCATTTTACGTGCACATTCCTGCGGGGATTTGTTATCGTTCAGCGCCTTTAGAAAAGCGCAGGAACGGCCGATCCCTTTTTGATTGGCAAAATTGCCGCCGCCGATGTTGTAAATGAACAGACAGGTAGCCAGCATTTCCCCTTCGGAAAGTTCCCTTTCGACGTATCGGTCAATAACGGGAAATACATAACTGCGCAAATGGTGTCTGACGCAGTCCTGAGCTTCTTTTTTGGAAATGCGCTGGTTGGGCAAAACTTTTTTGCCGTCAGCGTAGCCGGTTGTTCCGTATCCGATCGTCCATCTGGCTCCGCAGAAATACGAAGTCGGAAAATAGTTTTCCACATAGGCGATGCAGGCGATCAACTCGTCTTCCAGCCCTCTGTACGTCTTGCCGTTCAGGCTGACGGTTTCCGAGCGGTCGAAAACGTTTTGCGGAACTTTTTTTACGGCTGTGTCATTGTTGATGACAATGTGGTTTTTGACCGTAATTTTTTCCGCGATTTTGACCGGTTCGGGCAAAGCGCGGTCATATGCCGACATTGTTTCTTTCGTCATTTCGACAATGTTTGTGTCAACGACGGCGGTGTCCGCGGAGACAATTTCCGGTGCGGCTGACTTTTGTTCATTGGCGGGTGCCGGCTGCAAAAGGACGAAGATATCGTCCTGACAGATACATGCCAGCACAATCAGCGTGCCGAGAGCGTAAAATAAATATGATTTCATCTTTTTTATAATTTCTAAAATAATTAACATTATGATAATAAACGCTCTCATTTTATACCGTTTCCGAAATTTTGTCAACAAAAGGGCTTTTAGAGTTTCTTAATTTATTAATGCTAAACAAAACCTTAGTTTTAACTTTTAAAAGGATTGACTGAAATGAAAAAAATCGGGTTGCTGGCGGCGGCTCTGTGTCTGTTTTCCGCAGATGCCGGCGCGGCTTTTGTTTCTCCCTACGTCGGGGCGGACTATAATTATTCTTCGCTTAATTTCGGACGCGAAAGCGAAGATTTTTACGCTGACAATTTTAATTCCCTGGGAGTTGTTGCCGGGGTCAAGCTGTTGAGTTTCCTTTCGGTTGAGGGATTCTACCAGCAATCGGAAAACAAAGACAATACGGTACGGAACCACTTTGTCGAAGGCGACGAGTTTTCTACCAAGCTGAAACTGAAATCTTACGGTATTGATCTGGTCAGCGATGTGCTCAATCTGGGAATTGTGGAGATTCTTTCTTCCGTCGGCTACGGCTATTACGATGCCGACGTTACCAACACGGTCAATATCAACGGTGTCGGCGGCCGCCGGTCTTTCAACGAGGAAGGCAACGGTCTCCGGCTGGGAATCGGCGGTCAGATCAACCCGCTGCCCTCGCTCGGCATTCGCGCCATGTTCCGTTATACCGTGACCGACATGGACGCGGTCAAAAACATGAAGGAAGTTACCGTCGGCGTTCGCTACTATTTTTAGCTGTATAACTTCAGACCAAAGATCCCCGAAGCTAATTTGGGGATCTTTTTTTTCAATTCAATGATTCTGTGAAAAATTTTTGTTTTTTTAGTGCATTGTTAAAAATAATGGTTTAATAAAATTAAGTCTGTCTTTTAAAATATATATCGGCTATTGATCAACTTTCGGTTGAACTGGTGAGGGTGTTATGATTACCAAAAAATCACTGCAGAATTTGAACGGACTTTTAATGTTGTCGGCGATAGCCAAATATCAGAGCAAAAGAAAGGTGGCGGAAGTTACCAACAGTTCGATCGACACGGTCAACAAGTATATTTCCAATTTGGAACAGGTTCTGGGAGTGCAGCTGGTGGTCAACAATGCCAAGGGAACGCATTTGACCAGCCGTGCGGAGCTGATTGTGGAACAGGTGGAAAACCTGCAGCTCCTTCTCGATAAAATCTACAGCCCGCTTGATTATGACAGCCGGTACAAAGGCAGCGTGTGCGTCTGTCTGCCGCTGATGGTAAGCACGGCTCTGTTTCCCTGCGGCGTTACCGGCTTTTGCGAAGAATATCCCGATATCAAGGTGATCTCGCTGACAACGCTCGGTTCGCCCGATTACCGGGAAATGGGAATCGATTTCGGTATTGTGACGACGCTGCCGGAGTCTTTAAAAGACTTTTCGCTTTTGTATAAAAAGAACATTGAATGCCGCTTTTTCGCGGTGCCCGGTTATCTGGCCAAATACGGCACGCCGGGCAGTTTGGACGATTTGTTGGCAAATCACCGGATTATCAACGGTTTGCAAAACGAAAACTATGTTCCCGGCTGGAAGGAGCTGATGAGCAAAGCCAAAAACATAAGCTTTTCCTCCAATTCCACTTTTGCCGTGCTGGAAGCGATCCGTCACGGGGTGGGAATCGGCCTGATGCCCCGGCAGTTTCAGGGCGGCGGACTGGTGCGTCTGGACGAACTGGCCGGCGGTTTGCAAATGCCGGTCTATCTGGTCGTCAACAACTGTACCAAAGATATTCCGCGGGTCAAAATCGTGACCGAATATTATAAGGCGGCGCTTGACCGCATTTAAGCGGTCAGCGGGGCGGAAATCCGTTCAAGCAGACCGCGGGTTTTGGAAATGGCGATGCCGTAGTTGGTAACTGCCACGCCCCGGCGTTCGCATTCTTTCAATCGGCGGATCATTTCTGCACGATTGAGCATGCAGGCGCCGCAATGGACGACCAGGGCGTATTTTTCCAGATCTTCGGGAAAATCGCCGCCGGAACAGAATTCGAATTCAAGTTTGCGGCCGGTATATTGTCTGAGCCAGGCGGGGATTTTGACCCGGCCGATATCATCGCATTGAACATGATGCGAACAGGCTTCGGCAATCAGTATCCGGTCACCGTCGTTCAGCTCGTCGATTTTCTTTGCGCCGCGGAGGAAAACGCCGATATCGCCTTTGTAACGGGCAAACAAGGCGGAAAAAGTGGTCATTTTGATTTCCGGCGGAACTTCGGGGGCAACTTTCATGACAACCTGCGAATCGGTGATTACCAAAGCCGGCGGCTCTTTCAGGTTAGCCAGCGCCGCTTTCAGATCATGCTCTTTGGCAACAACGGCGACGGCGTTGCCGTCGAGAATTTCCCGCAGAACCTGAACCTGCGGCAGAATCAGCCGGCCTTTGGGCGCCGACAGGTCGATCGGCACGACCAATACCACGGTATCGCCGGGTTTGATCAAATCGCCGGCCAACAGGGGATCTTCCCTGAATTCCGCCGGTGCCAGACGGATGATTTCCGCTTTCAGCCGATCCGTGTTTTGTCCGGTTGCGGCGGAAACTTCAACATAAGGCAGGCCGTTTTCCCGGCAGTAGGCGCGGTCCTGTCCGCTTGCCGGTTTAAGGTCGCATTTGTTGAAGGCGATGACGAAGGGAATCGCCGCCCGCCGCATCTCTTTGATGATTTCCTTTTCTTTTTCTTCCAGCCCCCGTTCGGAAACGACAATCACCGCAAGGTCGGTTTTGAACAGAATTTTGCGGGTCGCTTTAATCCTTAAACTGCCGAGTTCTCCTTCGTCGTCAAGCCCGGCGGTGTCATAAAAGGTGACCGGTCCCAGAGGCAGCAGCTCATAAGCTTTGGCAACCGCGTCGGTAGTAGTGCCCGGCTGCGGCGAAACAATGGCCACTTCCTGTCCGATGAGAGCGTTGATCAGGGAAGATTTGCCGGCATTGCGGCGGCCGATGATGGTGATGTTTGCGCGCAGGGCGCGGGGAGCTGTGTTTTCCGTCATGTCTGATGTTCCGTAAATAGACGGCCGGAGCCGGCGTTTTTTGTTTTCTTTGGGTTAACAGATAGCAGAAAAGCGGCCGGCTGACAACGGCAAATTAAAATATTGCAACGAAAACGAAAATAATTGTTGCAAAAAATCACTTTTGCTTTTAATAAGAATATGTTTTTACGGATGAGTGGCAGAGAGGCTGAATGCGCGCGACTCGAAATCGTGTATACGGGGTGACTCGTATCGGGGGTTCAAATCCCTCCTCATCCGCCAATTACCAAAACCGGCGAGAGCCGGTTTTTTTATTGTCGTCAGAGCCGTTTCGCCCGTCGCCTTGCGGCTCGTGTTCAACGGACGGGATTACGGCTTGGGCATCTAAATTCGCCGCGGTCGCCTGCGCTTTCCTTGCTCATTAAGATGTTCCCAAGAGCTTGCAGACAAAAACAACCGGAGCGTCGGTTGTTTTTGCTTAGCGCTTCTCCTCATCCGCTTTAAAAAGCTTTTGAATGCGGAAGCTGATACTTTGCATTCTGTGGAGGATTGAAAAGTCTTTTTTGTTTTTGTTATCCTTTTAGAGGTTTCATTTATTTGAAAGGACAGAAAAAGATGAAGAATCAATCAAAATATGTTTGGACTTATGCCGCTTACGGGGGAGAGCCGCAGTATATTCAAACGCCTTACGGAGTGGTTAAAAATGACGCAGCTTATAAAAAATATTCGGCTCAAAAAGGAGCGGGCAAGAATGTTGATTTGGGAATATCTTCCCTGGAACCGCAAGCAGCTGTTTCTCAAGACGACTATGAGACGGAAAGCGCCTGGGGGTATCCGAACAGCAGCCGCTTCCCGTTTTATGCTAAAATGAGACGTCCTTATAATTTGCAACCGGATCAATATAAGTTAGGAACTTTAAGCGGCTTGTACGAATCCAACAATGGTAAAAAATTATGGAATAACGGCAACTTGGATAAAACGGGAGGATGGAGCTACGGCATATACCAAATTGCTACACAAAATGGGACAATGAATGATTATTTGAATTATTTGCAGCAACATCCTAACTATCGACATTTTTATCATCGCTTACAGCGGGCCGGCGGAAATAATACGGCAATAACCGGAGATGCTCAATTTAAAAATACTTGGGCTGATTTATCTAAAAACTCTGATTTTTTGCAATCGCAACAAGATTTTATTGTTGCTAAAAAATTAGATCCCGCACTGCGCCGCATCAGCGATATAAAAGGATTGGATTTGGAGTACAGATCTCCTGTCGTCAGAGATGTGTTGTATTCAACAGCAACCCAACATGGTGAAGGAGGTGCTGCTCATGTAATGCATCGGAGATTTGGAAATAATGCTGATGTATCAGCGTTAAACGATGAAGAAATAATCAGCCAAATTTATGATGAGAGAAGCGATGTTAATCATCATTTTAAAAGCAGCCCTCAAAATATAAAAGATGGTACAAAAAAACGATTTCAAAATGAAAAAATTAAAGCTCTGGAATTATTAAAACAGTATCGTTAGTTATACTGAAGGTTTTGCTCATACAGAATGATGTCTTCTAAAATTTGTTCATAAAAACGCCCCAAAACGGCATCATTCTGTTGGCGGCCGATATATCCGTTGTCTTCCGTATTATGCAAGATCCAATAAAACCCCAGAATACCTTTTTCCAATTCATTCAGGAATTGAATCATCTTTTCGCTTTCTTTTTTGGGAAAAATAATTTTGTTTTTTTTAATAATTATGCTTTTTATACATTGATGATACTTTTGGTTTGCGTATTTTAAAGAATCATCTGTGAATGCATAGACATGATCCATGTAATCATCCGGATACGCTTTTTTTGAGCATTCTTTTTTGTATTTTTCGACTTCCTGTCTAATTTTTTGCGATGTGTCAACCTCGGCGGACAGGGATTCGTCTGCCCGGACATTTTCGATGTTGATTATAAAAAATGCCAGGAACAAAAACAATTTTTTCATATTTGCGTCCTCTTGTGTTGAGACTGTTTTTTTTTGAGTTTAACAGACTAAATTTATAGATGCAAAGAGATATTGGAAAATATTTTATAAACTGCCACCACGCCGATTGAAAAGAAGTTGCATGAGCCGTTTTTATTATCGTCAGAGCCGTTTCGCCCGTCGCCTTGCGGCTCGTGTTCAACGGACGGGATTGCGGCTTGGGCATCTGAATTCGCCGCGGTCGCTTGCGCTTTCCTTGCTCATTAAGATGTTTCCAAGAGCTTGCAGACAAAAACAACCGGAGCGTCGGTTGTTTTTGCTTAGCGCTTCTCCTCATCCGCCAATTTGATTAAGAAGATGCTTGTTTGCAGCGTCTTTTTTCGTATGCGGCGGAAACGTCGGTTTTACGGGCAGTTGACTTCGCCGAATTGACTATGGTAAGCTCGTTTTATGTTGGAAAGTGCAAAGTTTTAGGCACTTACATACATTGCCGATTTTTAAAGAATCACTTTAAATATTGAAACAGATAACAATTTTCCCTAAATAAAGATTACAACATACATAGGGAGAAGTGACTTTGAAAAATAACCGTATACAATCAACTCCTGATGATTTTTTATTATCAAATAATCATTTGCGCCTTTTAGATAGAATTTTTATTTCTCATCATCAACAGTGTAATTTAAATATTCTTAAACAGCAAATTATAGACTGGATGGCCATGGTCTTGTCTGAAGAAAGAGAAAACTGGTCTGAACTTAAAGAAAATTTGGTGCAAACTCTATATTCTTTGGATAAGAAAGCTGAAGCGGTTAAACGAGCTAAAGCCAGAGATGAAAAATATGCCCCTTTTAGAGCAGAATTTAAGCAAATCCAATACAAGCAATTTTTAAAATATCAAAAATCCGGTAAAAAATTAACGGCAAATGCTTTTGTTCTGTGGTTTTTGAAATATAAAACAAAATCAATAAAAATTCCTTATTGTGAAACCAATCAGAAAAACAAACTAATTCAATTGGCTCAAGCCAATAATCGAGAGTTTAAAAAAGCTTTTGAATGCAGAAGCTGATACTTTGTATTCAGTAGAGGATTGAAAAACCTTTTTTATTTTTGTTATTCTTTTAATAGTTTTAACTTATTTGAAAGGATATAAAAATGAATTTTGGGAGACAATATAAATCGCCTTTAGGTTATTATAACAATGATAATCAAATCGACAGCTATGGTGTTGATCACAGCGGGTTCAGTACCAGAGATGAGCTTAATTATCAAATGGCGCGGCAGCAAAGAGAAAACAAACTCATCCAAGATTACAATAATCAAGGCATAAACAAAAACTATCCGCAGCATGACACCAACTTTTGGGGGCAGCCGGCTGATGATAATTATGGCTTTGGCAATTCTGATATCGAAGGCAACGTGGAAAATGTCATAAAGCAACTTAATAACCCGACAAATGACCTATGGCAAAAAGTGAAGGATGTAGCAACGATTGCAACTGATACTATCAGATATACGCCTGAATCTTTAGGCGAATTAGCTGCTGATGCCAAAATCGCTTATGATTATTGGCAACAGATGAACAAAGCTGGTGATAATCTTGTAAAGTCTTATGGTCCTAATCAGGGGGCAGATATTGATAATTACTATCATCCTCTATTGCAATGCCAATTGGCAAAGATAAGTCCGACAAGTCGTGATTGGGGCTTAAGATTGGGGTACGCTAAAGAAATATTGGATTACCATAAAAAGAAAGGAACTATGCCGATGTCAGAAATTTCTGCGGATAGCAGGAAAGACTTGCAAAACAATCTTTACGGCAGTAATTTGGGGTATTATAATCCGAATAAAAGTTGCTGGGAGATGTTGGATGACCAAAGAACGCCCAATATGCGTAAGGCCAATATTAGATAAAATTGTCAGTTTTATTTACAGATGTGTTGGTTATATTGTTATTTTAGCGATATTAGTTTTTTTCTTGTATCCGTATTATCAAGAATACGATTACATGAAGAATTGTCAGCAGGACGGTCGTTCTAAAAGTCAGTGTGAACAGACATGGAAAGAACTGAGAGCTTTGGATTGAGAAATACATTTCAACAAGCTCGTCAATCTGAATTTATCAAGCTAAAATCTGGTATGCTCAATACCGTTGAGGTTTACTACTCCGCCAATTATCAAAACCGGCATGAGCCGGTTTTTTTATTGTCGTGAGAGCCGTTTCGTCCGTCGCCCTGCGGCTCGTTTTCAACGGATGGGATTACGGCTTGGGCATCTGAATTCGCCGCGGTTGCTTGCGCTTTCCTTGCTCATTAAGATGTTCCCAAGAGCTTGCAGACAAAAACAACCGGAGCGTCGGTTGTTTTTGCTTAGCGCTTCTCCTCATCCGCTTTAAAAAGCTTTTGAATGCGGAAGCTGATACTTTGCATTCTGTGGAGGATTGAAAAGTCTTTTTTGTTTTTGTTATCCTTTTAGAGGTTTCATTTATTTGAAAGGACAGAAAAAGATGAAGAATCAATCAAAATATGTTTGGACTTATGCCGCTTACGGGGGAGAGCCGCAGTATATTCAAACGCCTTACGGAGTGGTTAAAAATGACGCAGCTTATAAAAAATATTCGGCTCAAAAAGGAGCGGGCAAAAATGTTGATTTGGGACTATCTTCGATAGAACCGCAAGCAGCTGTTTCTCAAGACGACTATGAGACGGAAAGCGCCTGGGGTTATCCGAACAGCAGCCGCTTCCCGTTTTATGCTAAAATGAGACGTCCTTATAATTTGCAACCGGATCAATATAAATTAGGGACTTTAAGCGGCTTGTACGAATCCAACAATGGTAAAAAATTATGGAATAACGGCAACTTGGATAAAACGGGAGGATGGAGCTACGGCATATACCAAATTGCTACACAAAATGGGACAATGAATGATTATTTGAATTATTTGCAGCAACATCCTAACTATCGACATTTTTATCATCGCTTACAGCGGGCCGGCGGAAATAATACGGCAATAACCGGAGATGCTCAATTTAAAAATACTTGGGCTGATTTATCTAAAAACTCTGATTTTTTGCAATCGCAACAAGATTTTATTGTTGCTAAAAAATTAGATCCCGCACTGCGCCGCATCAGCGATATAAAAGGATTGGATTTGGAGTACAGATCTCCTGTCGTCAGAGATGTGTTGTATTCAACAGCAACCCAACATGGTGAAGGAGGTGCTGCGGATGTTTTTCATAGTGCATTGGGATTTGATGTATCAGACTTTAGTGATGTAGATATTATCAATAAGGTTTACCAAGAAAGAAGTAATGTTGGCAAATATTTCAGAAAAAGCTCAATTGAAATTCAAAACAATCTGAAAAATGTACGTTTTCCCAATGAAAATGCTAAAGCTTTAAAATTACTCAAATTCTATCCGTATTAAATTGGATGATGCCGTTATTGACGCTGAAAATGAATAACATCTTCAAGCAGGGTTTCATAATAACGTCCCATGGCGGCATCATTTATTCCCCTTCCGATAACACCATTGTCTTCACGATTATATAAATTCCAGTAAAAGCTTAAAATGCCGTCTTGAATCTTGTTTAACGATTGAATCATTTTGTCAGCGTCTTCTTTTGTTGCGAGTTCGTTAATTTTGGAAATAATTACCGATTTAAGACATTGATGATATTTAGCGTCCAGTTTTTTGAGGTCATCATTATATATGTTTATTTCATCCAGATTTTTAGGATACGCTTTTTTTGAGCATTCTTTTTTGTATTTTTCGACTTCCTGTCTAATTTTTTGCGATGTGTCAACCTCGGCGGACAGGGATTCGTCTGCCCGGACATTTTCGATGTTGATTATAAAAAATGCCAGGAACAAAAACAATTTTTTCATATTTGCGTCCTCTTGTGTTGAAACAGTTTTTTGTTGAGTTTAACAGACTAAATTTATAGATGCAAAGAGATATTAAAAAGTATTTTATAAACTCAATACCGCCGATTGAAAAGAAGTTGCATGAGCCGTTTTTTGTTGTCGTCAGCCCCGTTTCGCCCGTCGCCTTGCGGCTTGTTCTCAACGGACGGGATTGCGGCCGATTTGTAAAAACTCCCGCTGGCGGCAGGGCGTTTTACGCAATCGATTCTGTTTTCCGGCGGTTTGTCCGGGAAAAAGGCGCGGAAAACGTTATTTGCCTTTCTTTTCTGTCGCCGCTTTCCTTTTAATGTCGATGACGACAAACTCCGATTTGGTTCCGGTTTTAAATTTTATTGCCCAGTCGGAAAGGCCGGAAGTGACGATAAAATTTGTTTTGTTCCGTTTTTCCAGACCGTAGGTTTTGTCGTTGGCGCCGATCCATTCGCCGACCTTGTTGAGCGGGAAAAGCTGGCCGCCGTGGGTATGGCCGGAAAGGACCAGGTCGACTTCCGCCGTCGTCTGGTTTTGATAGTCGTTCGGCTGATGGTCGAGGACGACGGAGAATTTGTCCGGATCAAGGTCTTTGACCAGTTCCGTCATTTCTGCCCGTGCGTTGCCGCGCAGGTTTTCTGACATGTCCTTGCGGCCGATGAGGTAAAAGCCGCCGGGAATTTTCCGGTATTCGTCTTCAAGGATTTTGACGTTGTTTTTTTTCAGTTCGGCAGTGAGGTCGCTGCCGGTAAAACCTCTGACGGCCGGATTATGATATCCCTTGTCGTGGTTGCCGAAGGCGAAGTAAACGCCGCGGGGCGTTTTAAGGGTTCCCAATGCACGGGCGGCGGCGACCATTTCTTCGCGGCCGGTTCCGTCGTCGACGAAATCGCCGGCGATAACGACCAGATCGGGATTTTGTTCCTGCATGGCTCTGACATGTTCGGCAAAGCCTTCGCCGTCAAAGGTCGTTCCGATGTGAGAATCTGCAAACAGGACAATCCGCAGGTCGCTGACCGCTTTTTCGCTTTCTATCGTGTAAGCGGTAACCCATACTCGGTGATTCAGGTACCAGCCGGCCAAAAGCGCGGCAAGACTGAGCGCTATGGCGGCATAGCCGGCATAATAGCGTTTAAACGGCCGTTTGCGAAAACGGCGGACGAGGGTGAAAATAAAATCACAGACAAGCCAGAGAAAAACGAAATGCAGCAGACAGACGACCGCGTTCATCAGGTTTATCAGCCAGGCAATGACGGCAAATATCAGTATGACCGCGGACAGCCCGATCAGCAGCCGGCGTTTGGGAGTGCTGCCGGCGGGGACGAATTTGGCTGCGCGGGTGCCGAGGTACAGCAGTCCGCCGCCGGTGAAAAGAATCAGCAGAACAAATATTATATACCACATCAGCATGTCGTTTTTTCCGTATTATTGTCGTTTTTTTGACAGTTTATCTTTTAGAGTGTACTCGAAGTCAAGGCTTTTTGTTTTGTTCCCGATCCGTTTTTTATGAAAAATTTTTGAACCGGATGAAAAAAGCCGTCGTTTACAATTATGTATTTTAATTGATTATTAAATGTTTTAACCTCATTTAGAAATAAGGGAAAGCGTTGTCCGGCACGGACGGACCGGTTTGGATAAACGCAGGTTTTGGCAACAGAGTGGAAAAGTTATGAAATTTTTTAAAAACAAGAAAAAGCTTTTGGTTTACGTTATATTAGCGGCTACGGCGGCCGGCCTGTATTTTAAGTATTTTAAAAAGGAAGACACGATAACCTATATTACCCAGCCGGTCCGCAGGCAGAACGTCGAAAAGGTGGTAAACGCCACCGGCGAAGTCAAAGCGGTTGACCTGGTAACCGTCGGTGCCCAGGTTTCCGGCAAGATAGAAAAGCTTTACGTTTTGATCGGCCAGACGGTGAAAATGGGCGATATGATTGCCGAGATCGACTCGACCACCCAGCAGAACGACGTGGACATAGCCAAGGCCAAGATGAGCAGTTATCAGGCGCAGCTGAAAGCGGCCAAAACTTCGCTGAAAATTGCCCGAAAGCAGTATCAGCGCATGCAAAATCTGAAAAAACAAAACGCGGCTTCGACCGAAGACCTGGAAAATGCCGAAGACAGCTATGAGGCTGCCATGTCGAAAGTGGCGGAAATAGAAGCTTCGCTGAAAGAAACGGAGATATCTCTCAGCACTGCGGAAACCAACCTCGGCTATACCAAAATTACGGCGCCGCTCGACGGCACCATTGTTTCGGTACCGGTCAAAGTAGGGCAGACGATCAACGCGGCGATGGATACGCCGACGATCGTACAGATTGCCGATCTCCGGCAGATGGAGATTTATATTGAAATTTCGGAAGGCGACATCGGCAACATCAAGCCGGGGGTGAAGGTTACCTATTCGGTGCTGGCGGACATGAACAAAGTATATGAAACGACGCTGAAGTCGATCGACCCGGCGCTGACGCTTTTGACCGACGACCAGTACACGGAAGTAGTGGATTCAAGCGAAGCGATTTATTTTTACGGACGGCTGGTGGTGCCGAACGCGGACGGCAAGCTCAGAATCGGCATGACGACGCAGAACGTAATCTATGTCGAAAGCGCCGAAGACGTGCTGACGGTGCCGGCGATGGCGCTTAAGGGCGACGTTGACGGCAAGTATGTGGAAGTGCGGACGGCCGAAGGGGTGGAAAGGCGGCCGGTGATAACGGGCGTGTCCGACGATCTGAACGTTGAAATCAAAAAAGGCGTGAGCGAAGGCGAAGAAGTGGTGATTGCCAAAATGTCGTCGGCGGAGATTTCCGACAAGGCGGCCAACGCCAGAGGCGCCAGGAGATTTCGATGAACATAATCGAATTGAAAAAAATCAACAAGTATTTCGGCAGCGGCGGCAACCGGGTCCATGTCTTGAAAAACATTGACCTGCAAATAGAAAAGGGTGATTTTGTGGCAATCATCGGCCAGTCCGGTTCCGGCAAATCGACGATGATGAATATTATCGGCTGTTTGGACGTGCCAACTGCCGGGTCGTACAAGATCAACGGAGTGGAAGTCGGGCGGATGGACAAGGATCAGCTGGCGGAACTGCGCTGCAAGACTTTCGGTTTCATTTTTCAGCGCTATAATCTGCTGAACAGTCTGAAAGCGAGCGAAAACGCGGCTCTGCCGGCGGTTTATCTGGGGCTGAACGCGGAGGCGCGCGACAGGCGGGCGGTCGAACTGCTGAAAAAACTCGACCTCGGAAACAAACTGGCCAACCGTCCGAGCGAACTTTCCGGCGGTCAGCAGCAGCGGGTGAGTATTGCCCGGGCGCTGATGAACGGCGGTGAAATCATTCTGGCCGACGAGCCGACCGGCGCGCTCGATTCCAAAAGCGGCGAAATGGTAATGGACATCATCAAAGGGCTGCACAAACAGGGGCATACGATCATTTTGGTGACGCATGACAGCCATATTGCCGCCCAGGCCAGCCGGATTATCGAGATCAAGGACGGGGAAATTGTTTCCGACGAGCGCAGGGCGGAAGATTTTTATGAGGTGACGGACACGGTAGAAGATGTTCACCGCAGCCGGCTGGATGCCCTGAAGTACAGTTTTCTCGAATCGCTCAAGATGTCGCTGCATGCCATTCTGGCAAACAAGATGCGTTCGCTCCTGACCATGCTGGGAATTATCATCGGCATTGCCTCGGTGGTGTCGGTGGTGGCGCTCGGCAACGCTTCGCAGGCCAAAATCATGGAACAGATCAACTCAATGGGCACCAACACCATCGACATTATGCCCGGCAAGGGGTTCGGCGACATGCGTTCGGGACGGGTGAAAACGCTTAAAGTGCGTGATTCCGACTATCTCGGCAAACAGGGGTTTATCGACAATTCGACGCCGAACGTTTCCGCCAGCGGTACGCTGGTTTACCGCAATTATTCGCTGACCGCGCAGCTGAGGGGCGTCGGCTCAACCTATTTTGACGTCAAAGGGCGCAAGATTGCGCAGGGTCGTATATTTACCGATGAGGAAGTGGACCGGATGGCTTCGGTGGTGGTTATTGACGACAACACCTTAAACGAGATGTTTGAAAACGATCCCAACCCGCTCGGCAAAGTTATTATCTTCAACAAGAAGCCGCTGACGGTGATCGGGGTGACGGAAAAGGACAGCAGCCCCGGGCCGTCGTCGGAAACGATGAATATCTGGGTTCCTTATACCACCGCCATGTACCGGGTCAATGGCAGCAGCGACATCAATTCGATTACGGTGAAGGTGTCCGACCATGTCAATTCGCAGGTAGCGGAAGAGGGAATCGAACATATTCTGACTTCGCTGCACGGCAAGAAGGACTTTTTCATGATCAACACCGACAGCATCAAACAGACGGTGCAGAGCGCGACCGACACGATGAAATTCCTGATTGCCAGCATTGCCGTCATATCGCTGATCGTGGGCGGCATCGGAGTAATGAACATCATGCTGGTTTCGGTGACCGAACGAACGCGGGAAATCGGCATCCGCATGGCAATCGGCGCCAAGCAGGCGGACATTCTCCAGCAGTTTCTGATCGAGGCGATTCTGATCTGCCTGGTGGGCGGATTTATGGGCGTGACGCTGTCGATGCTGATCGGTTTTCTGTTCAACACCTTTTCAGAAAACTTCGGCATGATCTTTTCTACCGCGTCGATCGTGCTGGCGCTGGTCTGTTCGACCGCGATCGGCATCATTTTCGGCTATATGCCGGCCAAAAACGCCTCCAACCTCAACCCTATTGATGCATTAGCGAGTGAATGAGATGAAACACTGTCGAACCGTAAAATTGTTATTCGGCGTCAGTCTGGCGCTGCTTTCCGGCTGTGCGTCGGTCGGACCGGAGCCGCGTTTGCTGGCGGATGAACTGCAATATGCCGAAACCGTAAAAAACCGCTACAAGGCTGACGGAAACTGGTGGCGGCAATATAACGATCCGGAGCTGAACAACCTGATTGAAACGGCGCTGGCCAATAATCCGGATTATCTGAAAGCTGCGTTTAACGTAGAGAAGGAACTGGCCGGCCTGGGGCTGGCGACGGCCGATCTGTTTCCCACCCTTTCGGGCGAGCTTTCCGCTTCTTCACAGCGCAAGATCCATACCGGCGATGATTTTACCGACAGTTTTTCCGGTGATCTGGGGCTGAGTTACGAGGCCGACCTCTACGGCAAAATCAGAAACCGGCAGACGGCGCAGGAGTTTGCCTACAAAGCGACGGTAATGGACAGGGAAGCGGCGCGGCTGACTCTGGTCAACAGCGTGATCGACCTTTATTTTAACCTTGAATATCTGCAAAACTCAATCGAGCTGACCCGGCGGAACATAAAATCTTATGAGGATATTCAGAAAATCACCGGGCAGAAGTATGCAAGCGGCAAAACCGACAATGTGGAATATCTGCAATCCAAACAAAGCCTGCTGTCGGAAAAAAACAAACTGCTTAATCTTGAAACCGGGTTTAAGGAAACGGTGAGCAGTCTGCAGAACATTCTTAACGTAACGGGCGGGGTGGACGAAATCGCATTCGGTGACATCTTAAAACAAAAAGGTACGGCGCCCGGGCTTGACGTGCCGCTTTCGGTGCTGGCCAACCGGCCTGACCTGCTGGCGGCGCAATACCGGCTGGAAGGGGCTTTCGAGGAGCTGAAGGCGGAAAACAAAAACTGGTATCCGAACGTTTCTCTCCGCGGGGCGCTGGCTTCCGGTTCCGACAAGGCGCGGACGACGTTTGACTTTTCCTATATTCTCGGCAGCGTGTCGGTGGATCTGCCGTTCCTCGACTGGAACCGGGTTAAGAACAATGTCAGGATTTCCAAGGCCGACTATCAAATCAGCCTGATTGAATTCAAAGATACGCTGAACCAGGCTTTAAACGAAGTCGCCTATTACTATTACGCTTATCTGAAATCGTTGGAGATATACCGCAACGTGGAAGAAAACTATCGCAATTCGGTTAAAATCACCGCTTATTACCGCAATCGTTACAATTACGGTAAGGAAGAGTTCAAGGATTTCCTGGAAGCGGTCAATACCGAAAACTCCCTGCGCAACGATCTGATCGAGCAGAAGTACCAGATCATCAAATACGAAAACTATATCTACAAGGCGATGGCCGGCCGCTATGAAGCCGTTTCCCCGGCCGGGGAATAGCGTTTTCCGAAAAGGGCGGAAAAAATGCGGCATCGCGAAAAAAAACGCTTGACTTCGAGTTACGTCTAAGTTTTAGACTGCCGGTAAAATAATTCTTGGTTAACGATTCAGGAGAAAAAAATGGCATATCTGGACAAGATCAATTCACCCGAAGACTTGAAAAAGCTGAATACGGCGGAAATGGAAGCGCTGGCCGGCGAAATCCGTTCGGCGGTGCTTAACCGCGACAGCAAAATCGGCGGCCACGTCGGTCCCAATCTGGGGATTGTCGAAACCGCAATTGCTCTGCATTACGTGTTTGATTCGCCGAAAGACAAAATTGTTTACGACGTTTCGCACCAAAGCTATCCTCACAAGATTCTCACCGGACGCAAGAACGGTTTTCTCAAAGTTGAGGAAATGGGAAAAATTTCCGGCTATACCAATCCGAATGAGAGCGAACACGACTTTTTTGTCGTCGGCCATACGTCGACTTCCGTCAGCCTGGCCTGCGGTCTGGCCAAAGCGCGCGACCTTCGGGGCGAAAAGCACAACGTGATCGCGGTGATCGGCGACGGTTCGCTTTCCGGCGGCGAA
>ENA-UESE01000393-UESE01000393.1-human-gut-metagenome-genome-assembly--contig:-NODE-393-length-58195-cov-16.514797_pt1 | contig 58195 bp, 49 predicted proteins | sample MGYA00242995_ERZ507996 | MGnify/ENA primary metagenome ERZ507996 (study PRJEB26167, sample SAMN06115489) | human gut metagenome | host: Homo sapiens | place: China:Sichuan | collected 2015-04-15...
ATTCGATCGATGACGCTCAAGCAGTTGCTCGATTGGTTCGACTGCGTGGAAAGAGTCGAGGTGAGGAACAGGGTGGCACAGTACCGTTGGTCTACGGAGACGACGGCCAGAGACCAGATGTTCCTCGAGCTCTTCTTCGACGAATCTGACTGATTGTAGATTCCACGGTTTTCAGGATCCAGAGACATTCGCGACAACGAGCCCGGGAAAAGGTACCCGCACATTTCGGGATGCCTGACGATGAGCATGGAGGGACGCGAATGGAGTTTTGACGGTGGCATATCCCAGTCGTGGTATGCGGCTCTCTGCCGAAGGCTCGGCCTTGACGGCCGGTACAGCGGCGCCCGCGTCGAGCGCTTCGTGAGCTACTCGACCATGCGGGCGGACTGATGACGAAAAGGCGCCGTCTCCGGCAGGAGCGGCGCTTTCGTGCATCAGGAGTTTCGCCGACGGGTGTCAGGAGCGCTTTTGGGCGTCCGCATCGGGCGTGCGGCAGCCGTCCCAGCCGGTCTTGAGCTTCCAGGGACGTGTGCGGCTGTCCCGGTAGGCGGCGAAGGTCTCGGGAGGCCTGGCCTCGCCCGCGTTGAGCGGGATGACGGTGTAGTCGTCGGTCTTGCGCCAGTGCACGACGAGGTGTCTGATGTCGGGCTTGTAGAGCGACTGGTGCAGCAGCTCGTTGAGGCGCCAGCCGTATTCGAGCGTCGCGTACACGGTGTAGCGCTTCGACCAGGTGCCGTCGTTTCGCTGGTAGCGCATGCAGACGTTGATGCGGTCGGAGCCGAGCTTCGAGGCAAGGCCCGCCGTGATGTGCTTCGTCTCGGCCTGTGCCGTGCGGGCGGCGGCAGGCGCGGGATCGGCCGCCTCGGACGGCGTGACGGTGACGGCATCGCCTGGCTTGAGAAGGAGGACGCCGAGTCCGACCACGGCGATGGCGGATGCGAGAATGCCCGCGCGCATGCTGCGGGCGACGAGCGGCGTGCAGAGGTTCGGGCCCGTGGTCTCGTCCTTGTTGAGAAGTCTCATGGCCAGACGGGCCGACTGCTCGAGATGCCTGCGGCGCTCGTCGTCTAGGACGAGGTCCGGCCTGTGCTCGACTTCGTTGCGCAGCGTCTTGAGCGAGAAGAGGTAGTTCGTGAACTCGTTGCCGATGCCGAGCGAGGGCCTGAGCGTGCGCCAGTTGTGGTGCACGATGTTCACGAGAGCGGGAAAGTCGAACTGCTCGAGGTTCTCCGGCTCGCGGACGTACTCAAGCTGGATGGGCGTGAGAGAACTCAGCACGCAGGCCTCCCACCATTTTCGGCCGCCGATTTTCGGCAGATGCTCGGCGAGCATGAGCCTGATGAGCGGCGAAAGCCCGTTTTCGAGGCGGTGGTAGAAGTCGCGGGGCGATTCGCTTTGGGACATGGACGGTGGTCGCGGGTCAGGTGGTTCGGTCGGAGAAGATCCCGCGCGGCGTGCCGAAGCACTGTCTCAGCAGGCCGTCGAGCGTCCGGTATGGCGAGACCGCTTCGGAAAGGATCGGACCGGACTTCGAGGAAACGGGCACGCCCGCCATGAGAAAGCGAACGAACCAGGATCCGCGGATCTCCGTCAATTCTAAGGTCATTTCATCCTCAATGCCGAAAGCACTGAGGAAACCCACAATCAGATCGTGCAGGCAGCCGGTTGAAATCGTTCCCGAACGAGCACATTCGTCCGTTTCGCTGAGGCGCCATCCGCCGTCGGCGTCGACGACGATGGAGAGCGTGCTTTCGCCGTCATCCCTGAGAGCGGTGAATTCGATGCGGGAGGCGGCCTGCGGGTCGGGCCGCAGCGTGACGGAATCGGTCATGACGTTTGTCCACGGGCGAAGTCGCCCTTCAAGATGCGGCGCGGATTCGCCGCCATGATCCGATTGTGCGGGCGGGGCGGGAAGGCGGGGAATTCCGCAGATTTGCGGAATTCGTCCTCAGACTTCGCGCCAGCGGTGCACGGCGCCCGTCTCGACGGGTTTGCACAGGTCGAGGAGGATCTGCGGCAGCTCGATGTTTTCGGGCGAGATCTGCAGGCCGTAGGCGGTTGCGTCCTTCTGGCCGTTCGATTCGACGAGGTAGCTGTTGAAGCGGCGGCCCGTCACGTCGGGAATCTGGTCCGCGAGTTCGGCGCGGATCTTGTCGTTGCACTTCGAGCGAAGCTCAGAGACGTTCTTCGAGAAGCTGCGCTCGGCGTTCACGAAGGCCTTGTGCACCTCGGCGCTTCGTGCGTCGCCTCCGGCGCCCGTTGCAGCCTTGAAGGCTCGGTAGAACTCGGCGTCCGACTCGATGCCCTCGATCTGAAGGGACCTGACGGCCTGCTCGAGCACGTGCTCCTCGACGCCGAGGTGGCTTCTGCAGGCCGTGCCGCGACGGGTTTCCGTGAGGATGAGGCCGAGCACCCGGACGAACTGAAGCCGCAGGTGCAGGAAGACCTCCGACGGGAGCATGCCGTAGGAGACGGGCGTCTCCCGGCCGAGCTTCGTGCGAAGAAGCAGCCAGGCGTAGAGGCCGAGGAGCTTGGGCTCGAGGTGCACGGGCACGCCGTCGGCGTAGAGGCGCCAGCGGCTGCCGTCGTGCGTGAGGCGCACGCGCGGCATGTATTCGATTGCCTGCTGGGAGTTCCGGACGATCTCGCTGAAGGAGTATTCCTTCGAGAGCATCATGGCGGGAAGAATCTGGCGAAGGCGCAGGAAGGGGAGGTCGGCGAGGATCACGACGTCCGGATTGGCGGCGAGTTCCTCGGGAGACGGATAGGGCCTGCGGTCGGGAGCCGTCTCGTTTTCGGAAAGCGTGTGGCTGATGCGGTCGCGGTCGCGCCCGTAGAAGGTGAGCGCGCTTCCCATGAGCATGCCCATGCTCTTGCGTCCGCCCACGATCGAGACGTGGAGCGAGGCATCGGGATCCTCGCAGCACTCGCGCACGAGCTTGACGATGAGGTCGGCGGCGCGGTTGCTGTCGTCGAGCGTGCGGATGTCGGCGATGGGTTCGCCGTCAGCGGAGGAGATCGCATGGATGTCGGCCTCGGTGAAGGCCGCAGGACTCAGGCCGTAGTCGCGCCAGAAGGCGTCGAGGATATTGCCTTCTCCGAAGAAGGACCGCCTGGCCATCTCGGCCCCGAGCTCCGTCGTGACGATGCGGATTTCGGTCGGCATGGCCTCGGGCGACTCCTTGTAGAGCGCCGCGAGCGTGAACGTCAGAAGGTGAGGTGTGGTTCCAAGAGCGATGAGGAGAATGCGTCTTTTGCTGTCGGCCATGGCGATGCGTCCCGAAGTCGGGTGCTGAAAGCGATTTGATGCATACAACTATAGCAAACCGCAAATTTGCGGTTTCGTGGCGTGAAGGCTCCCGTGATCAGAATGAAACCGTCATCAAGGAAAAAAGGAGCGCATGCATGACCAAGCTGATCGGACTGACCGGGGCGTATGACTTTCTGGAGCGCATGATTCTGGAGCCGGCGGGAGCCCGTTACAATCCTGACTGGAAAAAGGCGCGCGAGAATCTGGAAAACTCTCACGATGAGAATCTGGATTATCTTGGAACGTACTTTCCGAGAACCGTCCTTGAGAGCGCCGTCATCTTCGAACATCTGATGCGGACCATGCCGTCCGTGAAGAAGATGCTTGCGGAGCGGGACGTGATCCGGGTCCTCGACTTCGGCTGCGGCACGGGCGGCGAGCTTCTGGGATTCCTCATCGCGCTCGGCTGGGAGTTCAACTGGGAGCTGCCCGCGGTGGAAGTCGACGCCATCGACGGCAACCAGGACGCCCTCGGCATGATGCAGGACATCATGCACCTGTGCCGCGACAAGTGGGACTTTGACCTCAGGGTGAGGACTGTCACGCACAAGGCCGAGAAGTCTGGATTTGCGCCTGCGAACGTGAAGCTGCGCGACGACTACGACGTGCTCGTCACGTCGAAGTGTCTCGGCGAGCTCAACGCCGTTTCCCAAACGCCGTTCCTCGACTTCGCGTGCGAGTTTTTCGACAGCATCGCTCCCGAAGGACTGATCGTCATGATGGACGTCACGTCGAGGCAGCCTCACAATCGCGGCAATGATTGGACGAACCTGCAGATGACCGGCGAGTTCGACACGCACAGGCTGCAGTTCCGCAAGCACGGCTTCAGGACGCTTTTCCCGCTCGTCTGCGACGGATGCTCGGGATGCCGCAGCCATTCGCGTTTTCTGCAGTTCATCTTCGACTTCAGCGAGCTCGGGCTTTTGGAGTACTCCGAGACCAAGCTGGCATGCCGCGCATACTGCCGCGACAAGCTCTGGCAGAAGGTGCGTGCAGAAGTGCCGCCCGCCCGATGGCAGATATCCATGGGCGTATCCTGTGGGGAGTGCAGGGAGAAAGGTGCGGGTGAGAACCTGGCCGAACTTCCCGGCTGCTGCGTCAATCACAAGTACTTTGCCCGGGGAGGCTGACATGCCAATGGAAATTCAAACGCCCGAAGGCCGCGTGAAGGCCATGACGCCCGTGATTCTGTCAGCGAGCCGCTCGACCGACATCCCGGCCTATTATGGACAGTGGTTCATGAACCGCCTGCGCGCAGGCTGGTGCGCCTGGGTGAATCCGTTCAACCGCCGTCCCTCGTATGTGTCGTTCAGGGACGTGAAGGCGGTCGTCTTCTGGACGAAGAACCCGGCGCCCTTCCTGCAGCATCTGGACGAGCTCGATGCCCGCGGCCTGCACTACTACTTCCAGTACACGCTCAACGACTACGAGCGGGAGGGCTTCGAGCCCAACGTGCCCGCGCTCGAAAAGCGCATCGAGACCTTCAGGCGGCTCTCCGAGCGGATCGGTCCCGACCGCGTCGTCTGGCGCTTCGATCCGATCATCCTGTCGCCGGGCACCGGTCCGCGCGACATCCTCATGAGGATCTGGACGATCGGCAAGGCATTGAGGGGACTCACGAAGAAGCTCGTCGTGAGCTTCGTCGACGTGGGCGCCTACCGAAAGGTCCAGGCGAACCTCGTGCGCGACACGGGTCTCTACACTCGCGAGACCGTGCTGTCGGCCGAACCCGACGAGGCGCAGAGGCGCGAGATCTGCGAGGGCCTCGCCAAGATCCGAGAACGCTGGCATTCGGAAGGCTGGGACATTGAGATTTCGTCCTGTGCCGAGGAGGCCGACCTCGCGGCCTGGGGCATTACGTACAACAGATGCATCGACGGCGAGCTCATGGAAAGAGTGTTCGGCGAGGACAAGGCGCTCGTGCACTTCCTTCACTCGGGCAAGCTGCCTGAGGCGCCTGCCGCAGGGGCGGACTCGCTCTTCGGAGATCCCGTGATCTCCGTGGTTCCGGTCTCCAAGCGCAGGAACCTGAAGGACAAGGGCCAGCGCGAGGCCTGCGGCTGCATCGTGAGCAAGGACATCGGCATGTACGACACGTGCATGCACTTCTGCGCCTACTGCTATGCGAACGCAAGCAGGAAGACCGTGCTCGAGAACCGCAGGCGGCACGATCCCGAGAGCCCGTTCCTCGCAGGCGAGCCCGGGAAGACGAATGAAGATGCAAAGGCGGAAAACACGGAAAACGGAGGCGGCAGGTGAAGCTCTTCAAGGTCATCAGGACGACTGCGCGCGGCGTGAAGTTTGCGACGCGCGTCGGCATCACGGTCGGCAGCAACATGCTCCAGGGCGTCGCGAACGTCGCGGATGTGCCGGGCAGGGCGGCGAAGAAGACCGCCAGAGGAGACTGGGACGGACTTGAACGCCTTGCGGAAAGGACGGCCCGGGGCGTCGGCCGCTCGATCGAGAACAAGTGCACGGCGGCGGGCGAGCTCTTCAGCGAGGCCGAGCGCTGCATCGCGAATCCCGACAGGCGGTTTCTGACGAAGAAGAACGCCGCCGGCGTTGCGGCCGTGGCGACGGCTGCGGTCACGGTGGCGGCGGGCGCCTCGGCGCTGGATCTGGATGTCGTCTCAGACGTGGACGTCGACGGACTTCCCGATGCCGACGGTGCGGGCGGTGCGCTTGCATCGGGCTTCGCGCCTTCGGATCTGTCGGTTGAGAACGGCGTCTTCACGGGCGACGGTCAGGAACTCGACCGCCTGATCCAATACGGGGAGGTCGACGGCACGACCCACGTCGCCTCGGAAGACATCGTGCGCGACATCGGCGCCCGCGACGCCTTCCTCTCCGTCCAGGGCTTCGACGGCGTGCCCGAAGGCTACGAGGTCCATCATGTCGTGCCGCTTTCCGAGGGCGGCGCCGACACGTCCGATAACATGATCCTCGTGAGCGAGGCCGACCATGCGGCGATCACCTCGGCGCACGCGGGCTTCTACGGCTGGCGAGACTGAGGTACGGGAGCCGCCGAGGCACCCGAAGGCATGATCGAAAATATGCAGACAGTCCCGCGAGGCGAAGTGCCTGCGGGGCTGTGCAGGAAGAGAGAGGTGAGGCGGGCGTTATTGCAGGTCGACGCCGAGGAAGTCGAGCGCGGTCTGAACGTGAAGCGCGGCGCCCTTGACGAGGACGGACTCGTCGACCTTGTAGCAGCCGTGGTGCTGCGGCCAGACGGCGTCGCAGGCCTCGTTGCGCACGCCGAGAAGGACCATGGCGCCGGGAACCTTCTCCTGATAGAAGGCGAAGTCCTCGCCGCCCATCTGCAGGTCCGCCTCGATGACGCCCTTGTCGCCGAAGATTTTGCCTGCCGCGCCCGTGACGACGTCGATCATGCCCGGATCATTGACCGTGACGGGCACGATGCGCAGGTATTCGACATCGGCCGTGCCGCGCATGGCTTCGGCCGTGCTCCTCGCGATGCGGGTGATCTGCTCCTCGAAGCGGTCGCGCACGGCGGGGCTGAAGGTGCGGGTCGTGCCCTCGAGTTCGGCGGTGCCCGCAACGACGTTGAAGCGGGTGCCCGAGTGGAACTTGCCGACCGTCACGACGGCGGTGTCGCCGGGATAGGTCTCGCGGGAGACGATCGTCTGCAGGTTCTGCGCGATGGCGGCGCCCATGATGAGCGCGTCGGCGCCGAGCTGCGGCTGGGCGCCGTGAGTGGACTTGCCGCGGACGTGGATCTTGAACTGATCGCCCGAGGCCATCATCGGCCCCTTGCGCAGCGCGACCGTGCCGGCGGGATAGTCGGACCAGACGTGCATGCCGAAGCAGGCGTCGACGCCCTCGAGCGCGCCTTCCTCGATCATGGCGCGCGCGCCCAGACCCAGCTCCTCGGCGGGCTGGAAGGCGAAGACGATCGTGCCCTTGAGACGGTCCCTGATTTCGTTGACGATCATTGCGGCCGTGAGCAGCATCGAGATGTGGCAGTCGTGCCCGCAGGCGTGCATGACGCCCGGAACCTCGCTCGCGTAGGGAAGTCCGGTCTCCTCGTTGACGGAGAGCGCGTCGATGTCGCCGCGAAGAAGGATCGTGCGGCCGGGCTGAGCGCCCTCGATGCGGGCGAGCGTGCCCGTGCCGAGGCCGCAGGGACGCCACGGGATGCCTGCGCGGTCGAGCTCGGCGCGGATGCGTTCGGCAGTGCGGACTTCCTTCGTGCTTTCTTCGGGGTGCTGGTGGAACCAGCGGCGCATTTCGATCTGGTACCCGTTCCAGCGGGTCATGAGTTTCTGGAGTGTCATTTTTTGGTCCTGTCAAGGGTCTTCAGGCGCAGGTCCCGTGCGGAAGCGCTGCGCCTGAATGAAAAGAGGTTTGAGGTCTTCCGTCAGAAGAGCTTGACGAAGAAGCCCGCGAGAATGACGGAGGTGATCGTCACCGTCACGAAGCCGCCCACGATCATCGGCGGGAAGAGTCGGCTCATGAGGAAGTCGACCTCGGCCTTGTCGGCGCCTTCCTCCTGGCAGATGCGTTCGGTCATGATCGCGTCGAAGGGGAAGCCGTAGAGAGCGGTGAGGCAGGTTGCGAAGCCGAGATAGGGGGAGATCTTGAGGAAGCGTCCGACGATCGCCGCGACGACGGCCATGCCGACGACGCCGATGATGATCAGGAGGACCATCGGGCAGATGAGCTTCGCCATCATTTCGGGATTGCTGTCGCCGAGACCGCTGTAGACGAACATGATCAGAGCGAGGAAGAGGAAGTCCTTCGAGCCGGTGCGCGAGAGCACGTTGGGCTCGAGGAAGCCGAGGCGGCAGAAGACGACGCCGCAGACGAGCGCCCAGATGGCGCCGTTGACCGGCGTGAGCACGCCGAGCACGAAGGCAAGCCAGGCGACGAGCGAGACCTTGAGGAGCACGAAGTACGGCGTGTTCCAGGCCTTGGGCGTGGCGAGCACGCCCTGCTTGGATTCGTTGCCGGGCATGGCGAGTGCGTCGGCCATGACCTTGCGGGCGTCCTCGCCCTTGTCCTCGACCTTGCCCGCGCGGAAGGCGGCGAGCTGGCGGCGGGCCTCAAGCTTGAGGCAGACGGCCGTGAGCGGGTAGCCCGCGAAGCCCTGCACGCAGTACATGACGATCGCGAAGACGGCTGCGGCGGCAAGACCGGCGTCAAGCGCGGCCTTCTGCATCATCGTGGTGGCCACGATGCCGCCCGCGAGCGGCGGGATGCCGGCGATGACGAGCGTGCGGTCCATGAAGAGCGGACCGACGAACCAGCACAGGCCCACGAGCCCGGCGAGGCCCGCAATACAGATGACCACGGTCTTCCACTGCTGGAGCAGGCGCTCGAGACTGAAGAGCGTGCCCATGTGGGTGATGAGGAGGAAGATGGCGACGGAGGAGCCCAGCGGCAGAAGCTTCGAGTCCGCAACGAGCGTCTTTGGGAGGAAGGTCCAGAAGGCGATGAGGATCAGCACGGCGGAGATGAAGACCGACGGAACCCAGCCTTTCGTGAACTTGGAGAGCACCTCGCCCAGCAGGATGATGACGAGGCAGGCCGCAAAGGCCGAGACAAAGTTGTACATGAGCATGGAATGGTTCCTTGACGTGCGGTAGTTGGAGTCTGAGGACGCCGTCGCCCGGGGTCGTCGACGGCGCGTGCACGTTCATGAATTCATTCTGATCCCGTCCAGAAGCACCGGACGACCGAAGGACGTCGAAAGACGACGAAATTTCGACATTCCTTGATGCGGGAGAGGGGATTTCGGCAAATTGTCTTAAGACAAACGCCTTAGAGGCCCAGATCGGAGCCTGATGATGGAAACGCGTGCGGTACAGTCGCTTTAAAGCGACAGCAGGCAAAGACGGGGAGACGAGCGGATGAGGGTGGCGGACCATCGGGCGAGATGGTTCTCATGTACGTGAACGCAGGCGTGAGGGCGGGCAGGGGGCCGCCGATGTTGAGAAACCGCCGTTTCGCTCAACCGGCAAAAACGCCGTTTTCAGCCCGTTTGTTGCGTGAAAGCAACACCTGTTCTCCAGAGTCGGTGCTGTAGAGAACGCCGATGCAGGGGCTTTTCAATCCGTCCTGAGACGAAAGAAGGACCCTTTGTTCTGAAATGCGCGGACAGGCTCGAAGGAGAAGGCGGAAACGGGAGAACGAATCGATGCGGCCCGCATCGTCGGTTCGTTTCCATGGCGAAGCGTCGCGGTTCACGGCGTCGGATCCGCTGCGTCAAACGTGGGGCAAGGTTTGGAGAACGCTTCGAGGGACGTCGGTCCGAGCCGGGGGGGCTTCAGTTATCGAACGGGGATGAAAGTCCGGAAGGGTTGCGGCAGAAGGAAGGGCACGAGTCTGTGGGTGGGGTTGAAGAGAGGTGGCGCATCGTTCGGGGATTGCGCACAATGGCGCAGAGTCACGGCGCGGTGCTGTCTGAAGACGTCCTGAGGGGACGTCGGGAGCCGCGCCCTGATTGTCTCTTGTCAACCATCAAAGGAAAGAAAAAATGAAGAAGAGTTTTGTCGCTCTCGCCGTTCTCGGCGCTTTTGCCGGCACTTCCATGGCTGCCGACGTCACGATGTACGGCGTCGATACGGGCCTTCTCTATCAGCACGGTGAAGCCAGTGCGTCCATCGACGGCATCGGCAGCGCCAGCGCCGAAGTCGACTCCTTCAGCATGGAACCGGGCACAAACTCCGCCTCCCGCTTCGGCATCCGCGGCACGGAAGACCTCGGCAACGGCATGACGGTGGGCTTCAAGCTTCGAGTCCGACACGGGCGCCCTCAAGACGGACAGCAAGCTGTTTGACCGCGAATCCACGCTCTTCATCAAGGGCGGGTTCGGTACGGTCTACGCCGGCCGCATGGGCACGCTCGTCTCCGACGCGGGCTCCGTTGGCTTCTACGGCTCCATGGCCTCCGCTCTGGCCACGGGCTGGTCCGACAACATCGCCGGCCACAACGCCGTCATGGCCAACTACTCGAGCCGCTATGACAACACGATCGCCTACGTTTCGCCGGAATTCGCCGGCGTGACGATCTATGCTCAGTACGCCATGGGCGACACGAACGAAAACAAGGTTTCCAACGACCGCTATGCCGCTCTCGGTGCTGAATGAAAGGCCGGCGCCCTCGACCTCGCCGCTCTCGTCGACTGGACGAACAAGGACTCCTCCATCACCCACAGCAACGGCGCCGAATTCCAGGCGGACATGAACCTTCAGGATGCCTGGACGTTCAACCTCGCCGGTTCCTATGACTTCGGCTTCATGAAGACCTATCTCGCCACCCAGTACTTCAAGGATGCCCGTGACGCGGGTTCCGTCCTTGACTATGTGGGCTTCTTCGACGAAGACAGCGTCTTCAACAATAACGAAGGCGACGCCAAGTTCAACAAGGGTGCCGTTGCCAACACCGGCTATGGCGTGCATCTCTCCACGGCGTTCGACGTTCTCGGCGGCACGATGAAGGCCGGCATCGGCTACATGGACGCCGACATCGACTACGCCAACGACGGCCAGGTCGCCGACTCCAAGGTCTACACGGCTGCCTTCGGCTACGAATACTCGCTCTCCAAGCGCACGCTCGTCTACACGGGTCTCGGCTACACGAAGCGTGAGCTCGACGCCAACTACGAAGGCGTGACCGGCAGCTGGGAAGAAGAAGGCTGCGATTTCGCCCTCGGCCTCGTCCACAAGTTCTGAGCTGCCTGATCTTCAGGTCTGACTGAACGCGCCGCAGGAGGATTCTTCTGCGGGCGTTCTGTTTTTTCGGTGCGGGAAGACAAGGGCGTCATGCCCAGGCTTCGAGGAAGCAGTGCTTGAGGACCGAGAAGTCGCCGAAGCGAACGCCCCTCGGGGCCTCCCTCATGACGACGGGCTTGCCGTGGTAGGCGAAGCCGAAGCCCGCGGCGGCGATCATCTGCAGGTCGTTTGCGCCGTCGCCTCCCGCGATCGTCTCGGAGAGCGAGGCGCCGTTGACCTGGGCGAGCACCTCGAGCGCACGCCGCTTGCTATCGGCATCAAGGATCTTCCCGCCCGCAGGGCCGCGGACGCCGCCCGTAAGCTTGCCGTCCTCAAGGACGAGGCGGTTGCAGACCACGCCCGTCATGCCGAAGCGGCGGGCGACGTGCGTGGCGATCTCCTCGAAGCCGCCCGTGATGATGTAGGTGGCGAGACCGTGCCGCGTGAGAAAGTCGACGAAGTCAAGGGCGCCGGGCGTCGGAACGGCCCGCTCGACGGCGTGGGTCACGATCTCGGCGCTCGATCCCGCGAGTGCGGCTACGCGCTGGCGCAGCGACTCGTCAAACGGAATCAGCCCTTCCATCGCCCTGCGGGTGATTCGGGAGATCCGTTCGCCCGCACCCGCGAAGGCGGCCATCTCGTCGATGCACTCGCTCTCAATGAGCGTCGAGTCCATGTCGAAGCAGGCGACGCGAAAGCGCCTGAGGGAAAGATCGGGCGGCAGGAGCAGGACGTCGACGGCGCTCTCTTCGGCCATGGCCGCAAGCCCCGTCGGGAAGCCCTTCGAGCTCACGCCCGAAAGACGGATGAAGCCGGGTCTGACGAGCTTCGTCCTGAAGTTGAGGCGGTCTGCAAATCCGTGGATCGCACGGTCGTCGCCCGCAAGAAGCATGTCGTTCATCGATTTTCCTCTTTCAATCAGTCATCGTCGTCCGTGCGGGCGCCTTCGGGAAGACCGCGCTCGGGCGTCCAGCCGTCGTTGTTGATGCGATGGGCGCAGGTGACGTAGGCGCGGCCTCCGGATGAGAGTCGTTCAATTCGCTGGTGGAAGGCGCCGAAGGTGAGGTCGAAGGCCTCGCCCGCAGGCGTCCTGCGGACAGGACCGCCGGGAAGCGCCTCGTCGAGAAGGCGGCCCGTGGGCTTCACCATGTCGGAGCCGGAGAGAAGCCCTTCGAGCGTCATGATCGTGACGGCGAGGTCGGCGTGGCCAGCAGGATCGTCGTGGACGGCCGAGCCGGGGAAGGCGCTTCCGCCGACCGCGAGTACGGCGTTGATCTCCTGAGGCAGGAGTCCGCCGTGGTTTCCTGCGCCAAGAGGCAGCTCGGGCGCCATGACGAGGCCGCCCGTTTCGGGATCTCCGCGCGGGACGATGCGAAGGTCGGGCGACCGGCGGCCGTCGGTGAAGACGAGGCGCTCGGAGAAGGTCCCCGGGATTCGGCCCTCGATTGAGCAGGGCTGCTCGGGATCCGAGGGCGAGAAGAGGAGCCCGATGTCGGGCGAGGTCATGAGCGCGTCGCGGGCGCGAAGCTGAAGCGAGAGGTCCGCGGGATTCGTGAACCAGAGTCCCGCGCAGTAGGTTCCGACGAGGACGGCGTCGGCCGAGGCTGTGTCGGCCCCTTCGAGCACCTCGCGCCCCATGAGGATGCTCAGACCCGCTTTTTCAAGAATGCCCTTCATGTCGAAGTGGCGGCGCACGACGCCGTGGCCGTGATCAGACATGACGACGAGCTGCACGCCCGCGTCCCTGCCTTCCGTCTCCCACCACTCGAGCACGCGCGCGAATTGGCGGTCTGCGTCGCGCCTTGCCTCGCGGGTGCGCTCGTCGTCAATGCCGAACTCATGCGAGGAGTGGTCGGGCTCGCCGATCCAGAGGACCGTCACGTCGCCGAGGCCCCTCGGGAGCTCGCGCTCGAAGAAGAGGTCGACGACGAGCTTCGTGCCCCTGAAGTCGGGAAATTCAAGCGGAACGCCCGGGCCGAAATCTTCGACGAGCTCGCGGCGCTCGTTGTCCGGAACGCTCGTCACGAGGTCGTGCACGCAGGCGCAGACGTGGTCGGGATAACGGTCGGCGTAGAGGTGCTGAAGGCGCGTGCTGCCCTTCGAGTTGGCGCAGTAGACGCGCATGGTTTTGCCGGCGGCGCCGAGACGCTCGCCCATGGTGGGAACGAGCAGGAGCCCGTCCTCGCGGCGATGGCGCAGCACGTGCTCGAGGTCGAAGCCGAAGAAGACGCCGTCGGCGCCTCCCATGTCGCGGCGCCAGTAGCAGTTGGCGACGAGGCCGTGGCCCGTCGGGCGAAAGCCCGAGAAGATGCCGGGATGGTTGACGTAGGTTTCGGTCGGAAAGTCCGCAAGGTAGTGCGACCACGAGTGGTTCGAGGCCATGAAGCGCGAGAGCGCGGGCATGTCGGCCTCGACGCTGTCGGGGCGAAGGCCGTCGAAGCCCACGATCACGAAGCGGACGGCGGCGGATGAGGAGGAATTTGAGGTCATGAGTGTCTCCTTATCGTGCGGCGGGTTCGAGCTTCTGCTGGACCCAGTCGCCGAGGATGGACATGGAGAGCGTGGAGACGACGATCACGAGGCCGGGGATCACGGCGATCCACCAGGCGGTCGTGAGGTAGTCGCGCCCGAAGCCCAGCATGGTCCCGAGGGAGCTCATCGGAGGCTGAACGCCGACGCCGAGGAAGGAGAGCGAGGTCTCGAGGAGGATCATGCCGGGGAAGTTGAGGGTGATGTTGACGACGAGGGCCGAGGCGATGTTGGGCAGGATGTGCCTCAGGGCGATCGAGACCGTGGGCAGTCCGAGGCCCTCGAGTGCGCAGGCGTAGCCCTCGGTGTAGGCGGAGCGCGAGAGGTTTCGCGTGAGCCTTGCGTAGCGGTCCCATCCGTAGACGGCCATGATCACGATGATGACGGTGACGTCGGTGCCGAGGAAGGCGATGATCGTGAGGGCCAGGATGATGAAGGGGAGCGAGGCCGTGAAGTCAATGCCGCAGTTGACGGCGTCGTCGACGATGCCGCCGAAGCGGGCGGCGAGAAAGCCGAGCAGCGTGCCGATGACGGCGCCGAGCAGCGTGCCCACGACGGCGAGCACGAAGGACATGCGGATCGAGTAGAGAAGGCGCGAGAAGATGTCGCGCCCGAGCTCGTCGGTGCCGAGGATGTGAGCGGCGGACTCAAACGGCATGAGGAGGCGGGCCGTGAGGTCCATGGCCTCGAGGTCGTACGGGGCGAGGACGGGCGCGAGGAGCCCTGCGGTGAAGAAGACGGCGAGGATGATGCCTGCCGCAATGGCGAGTGCGGGACGTGTGGTCATCAGTTGTCTCCCTTGCGAAGGCGCGGGTTGACGACGAGTGCGAGAAGGTCCATGAGAAGGTTTGCGGTGACGAGCGAGGCGCCCGTGACCAGCACGATCATCTGCACGACGGGAATGTCGCGCGAGGCGACCGACTGGACGAGGAGCTTGCCGACGCCGGGCCAGGAGAAGACGTTTTCGGTGATGACGGCGCCCGCGACGAGCGTGCCGAGGAAGAAGCCGAGGATCGTGAGGATCGAGAGCATGGCGTTGGGAAGCGCATGGAGCCAGATGATCCTGCGCTCGGGCAGGCCGCGCATGCGGGCCGCCCTCACGCACGGGAGGCGCAGCGCGTCGATCATGGCGCTTCGGGCATAGCGCGAGAAGATCGCGGCCTCCGAGGTCGCCATCGTGATGATCGGCATTATGTAGTGCCAGACGGTTGCGTTGCCGTAGGACGGGAGCCATCCGAGCTGGATCGAGAAGACGAGCAGAAGGAGGACGCCCATGAAGAAGTTGGGCACCGCATAGCCGAAGACCGACATCACCATGAGGCTGCGGTCGAGGAGCGTGTTGCGGTGAAGCGCGGCGCACACGCCCGACGGAATGCCGATGAGGAGCGTCACGACGGCGGTCGGAATCATGAGCGAGAGCGTGGGGCCGAGCGCGTCGAGGAAGACGTCCCTCACGGGCTGGCCCGTCATGTAGCTCGTGCCCATGTCGAGCGAGACGAACTTCTCGAGGTAGACGAGGAACTGCTGCCAGAGCGGCAGGTTGAGGCCCCACTGGGCGCGGAAGGCCTCGAGCGCCACCTCGTCGGCGGCGTTGCCGAGCATGATGCGGGCCGGATCGCCCGTCATGTGAAGGCCGAAGAAGACGCAGGCCGTGAGGAGCAGGAGCGTGAACGCGGCGCGAAGAAGGATTCGGAAGACGACGGCGAACATGGATCAGGCCTCCGGATGCAAGAGGAAGGAGGGGCCCGAAAAGCAGGCCGCGAGGTGTCCGCTGCCGTCGTCCCTGAGGGGCGGCACGTCGGTGCGGCAGCGCGCCTCGGCAAGCGGACAGCGGGAGGCGAAGACGCAGCCCTTCGGACGGTCGATCGGACTGGGCATGGCTCCTTTCGGGTAGTAGCGCACGACGTGCGCGTCGGCGCCCGGAGTCGAGGCCATGAGGAGCTTCGTGTAGGGATGCAGGGGCCGGCTGAAGACCGCTTCGACGGTGCCCGACTCGACGATGCGGCCGAGGTACATCACGGTCACGCGGTCGCAGATGCAGCGCACGACGCTGAGGTTGTGCGAGACGAAGAGCATTGCCATCTTCATGCGGTTGCGAAGCTGCAGGAGGAGTTCGAGCACCTGCGCCTGAATCGAGACGTCGAGCGAGGCGACGGGTTCGTCGCAGACGAGAAGCGCGGGTTCGAGCGCCACGGCGCGGGCGATGGCCGCGCGCTGGAGCTGGCCGCCCGACATGACGGACGGACGCCTGCCGGCGTGGTGCGCGGGAAGGCCTGCGGCCCTGAGCACTTCGAGCGCGGCCTTCGCGGCCGCCTCCTTCGAGAGGCCCCTGTGGTGGCGAAGCGGTTCGGCCACCTGCTCGATGATCGGAAGACGCGGATCGAAGCAGGCGTACGGGTCCTGATGGATCATCTGCATGGAGGCGCGCTGGGCGCGCCAGGCGGTGGAGTCTCGCTCAGGGATCGGCGCGTTCTTGAAGCGCACTGTGCCTTCGGTGGGCTCGATGAGGCCGAGCGCGAGGCGCGCGAGCGTCGATTTGCCGCAGCCCGATTCGCCCACGAGTCCCATGACCTCGCCCGAGCGGACCTGCAGGTCGATGTCCTGCAGGACGTCCCAGGGACGGCGGCGGCCGAGAAGGCCCTGCCTCGAGACGTAGCAGTGGCGGGCGATGCGGATATCGGAGATGACGGGAAACTCGGTGTCCTGAACGGGCAGGGACGCAAGGCGCGAGGCGCACGAAGGCGTATGCGGGGCGGCGGTGAGGAGCGCGGCGTCGCAGCGGGTGCGCCTGCGGCCATCCTCGACGGCCGTCATGGCGCCGAGACTTTCGCGGCAGGCGTTCGTGACGCGCGGGCAGCGCGAGGCGAAGGGACAGCCCGAGCCGAGCTTGTCGGGCGGCGGAATCTCGCCCTTGATCGGGATGAGCCGGCCGCGGGTGCCGTCCATGGCGGGCATGGCCCTCAGAAGGCCTTCGGTGTAGGGATGGGCGGGACGCGTGATGACGTCGGAGACGGGGCCTTCCTCAAGGACGTGGCCCGCGTACATGACGGAGACGTCGTCGGCGACGTCGCGGGCGAGGTTCAGGTCGTGCGTGACGATGAGCATCGACATGCCGCGCGCCTGCACGAGCGCACGCATTTCCTGCAGGAGCTCCCGCTGCACGACGACGTCGAGCGCCGTGGTGGGTTCGTCGGCGAGGAGCAGCCTGGGGCTGCCCGTGAGGGCGAGCGCGATCATCACGCGCTGGCGCATGCCGCCCGAGAGCTGGTGGGCGTAGGCGTTCATGCGCTTTTCGGGCGCGGTGATGCCGACGGTGCGCAGAAGCTCGAGCGCAATGTCGTGGCGGTCGGCGCGTGAGCTGCGCGAAGCACGCGAGGCGCCGCTTCGGAAGTCGGGATGGCGGCAGGCGATGGTTTCGACGAGCTGCTCGCCGATCGTGCGCATCGGGTTGAGCGCGGACATGGCGTCCTGGACGACGAGGCCAATGTCGGCCCCTCGGATGGCGCGGTACTCGCGTTCGGAAAGACCGACGAGCTCGCGGCCGAGAAAGCGGATGGAGCCCGTGGTGCGGGCGCCGCGGCCGGCCAGACCGAGGATCGAGCGGGCGAGGACGCTCTTGCCCGAGCCCGACTCGCCGATGAGCGCATGGATGCGCCCGCAGTGAACGGTGAGGTCCACACCGTGCAGCACGTCGACGGCGTCGAACGAGACGCGAAGGCCGCGCACGTCAAGAAGCTTGCAGGTGGAGAAAGTCTCTGCAGACATGTTGGACATGTGAGACATGTGTTGAAGGTGAGGGACGTGAGGAATCCGGAAAGTCTGGGACGGAGAACGCGGGCGGACGCACGGGATGACGGGATCCCTGCGTCCGCGGCTTTCGTGCGTTCGGCGTGCGGGGCCGGATCCCGGACGGCCGCCCTGCGCGGGAGGTCGTCCGGAATCCGATGCCGGAGGATGCCGGCATTACTGGAAGGACAAGTTCTCCGCCGAGAGGTCGAGGCTTCCCTGGAGGGCGCTCGCCTCCCAGGCGACGTTCTTCTGCTTGGCGTAGAGCATCGGGAGCGAGTAGAGCGGGCAGGCCCAGGGATTCTGCGAGAAGACCTTCAGCATCTCGCCCCAGGCGGCCTTGCGCTCGGCGGGATCGACGCTCGTCTCGAGCTTTTCGCCAAGCTCGCAGAAGCGCCTATACTCGGCCGAGTCGGCGACGTAGCCGTTCTGCACCCAGAAGCTCGAGGGCTTGAGGCGGCGCCAGAGCTGGGCGACGGGATCGGGATAGTAGGCGGAGAAGCTCGCGTTGTTGATCATGCGGTCGCGGCCCGGCGCCTCGACCTGGGTCCAGTTTTCCTTGACCTCGATCTTCACGTTGAGGCCTGCGGCCTTGAGCATGGAGGCGACGGCCTGCGTGACGACGAGCTCCTGCGTGTAGTAGCCCGCCTGGATGCGCCAGACGATGGGCTCGCCCCTGTAGCCCGAGGCCTTGACGAGAGCCCTGGCCTTGGCGGGATCGTAGAGTTTTTCGCCCGCCGTGGTGAGATAGAGTTCGCCGAAGGTCTTCGACTGGAAGTTGTCGGCCGTGGAGGTGCGGCCCGCGAAGAGCGCGTTGACGAGAATGTCGCGGTCGATCGCGTGGAGGATGGCCTGACGGAGTTCCTTCGACTGCATGACGGCGGAGGACTTGCAGTCGAAGACGAGGCCGTAGATGTTGTCGATGGCGCCGCCCGTGACGTCGATGCGGCCGTCGGCGGAAAGAGGCTTCACCTGATCCGGCGGGACTTCGGTGATGAGGTCGAATTCGCCCGAGCGAAGGCCCGCGACGCGGGCGGAGAGTTCGGGCACCTCGACGAAGCTCACCTTGGCGGCGGGTGCCGTCTTGCCCCAGTAGCCGTCGAAGCGCGTGAGCTCAAGACGGTTGCCGGTCTTGAAGGAGGCGATCCTGTAGGGACCCGTGCCCACGGGCGCCTTGAGCCACTTCTCCCAGCCGCCCGCAGCCTTCCAGCCGTCCTCGGAGATGATCTCGGAGATGATCTCGGAGGTGCGCGCGGAGAAGCGGCGCTCGATCATCGGGTCGGGCGCCTTCATGGTGACGCGAACGGTGAGGTCGTCGACCTTGACCACTTCCTTGAGGTTGCCGAGGAATTCCCAGGCGACGGCGCGGCCCGGCGCCTTTTCGCCTGAGAAGCGCTCGAGCCCGAACGTGAAGACGACGTCATCGGCCGTGAGCGGCGTGCCGTCGTGGAACCTGACGCCGGAGCGCAGCTTGAACTCGACCGTGTCGGGTGAGAGGCGGCACCACGATTCGGCAAGTCCCGGCTTGAGCTCGCCCGTCTTCTGGTCCGCCTTGAGGAGCGTCTCGAAGACGTTGCCGACATAGCGGTCGATCGCGTTGTTGTTGATGCCCTGCGGCTCGATGATGGTCGGAATCTGCGGCATCGCGATCACCATGTGATCGGCCGAGGCCCAGGCGTTGAGGACGCTGGAACAGAAGAGGGCCGCGAGGGTGGCGGTCTTGCGGATCTTGAACATTTACATTTCCTGCAGCAACGCGCGGAGCTCCGAATGACGAATGAAGGGAGAGTCCCGCGCCGGACTCCGCACGGAGTCCGAAAACAAAGGTCTGAATGCGGTGACGACTCACGCTGAGGCTCCGGCACCGGAGAAAACGAACTGAAGGCGCGGGCCGCACGACGTTCGCCGTCGCCGTGAGATTCTGAAGACCTTGTGCTTCACGGAGACGACACGGACATGACGTTTTGATGACGATGGAGGCGGACCGTCGGTTCGCGGATGGACGCGGCGGATGCTCAGGAATAGGGCCGTTCAATCGTTCAAATTGATGTCATCAATATCATGAGGAGTGTTTGTAAAACACTATGTCAATCGGGACAGCCCTTCCGAAAGTCTGGGACAATGAGCTGACAGAGGGGGCGGTGTGCCGCCCCGAACCCTACGAAGTCAAAGGAAGACAGAAATGGAAGACAAGGACGTCATTCTCGAAGCCATGCGCAAGGCGGGCGAACCGCTCAATGCCGGCAAGGTCGCCGAACTTACGGGTCTTGACCGCAAGGCGGTCGACAAGGCCTTTGCGGCGATGAAGAAGACGGGTGAAATCGTCTCGCCGGTCCGCTGCAAGTGGGAGCCGGCTCAGAAATAAGCCGCGCCCTGCCCGGGCTTGACTAAAAAAAGGATGAGGGGCGCCTGTCTTCGGACGGGCGCCCTGACTTTTTGGCGCTCGCGGGCAACTTCGCATGGCCCTGCCCGGAGGAGATGAAAATCCATTCCCGACTCTCATCCATCGATTTTCAGTGAGGGATCGATCCGTACCGTGTGGTGTCCGGCAAAGTCATTCCATGCACGGCATCCTATAATGAAAAAGATTTCGCTAGTTCCCTCCATGAGATCCATGCGATTCGAAAACAACATGCATAGTCGAGCACGCTCCTGCCTGCTGTCACACGCGAGCCATCCTTCGATATCGCCACCTAAAACCTGACTGTTCGAAACCTCAGGTCAATCGGCTGGTCTCCAAAGGCTCCGAAGCACACAGGCCGGGCTTTGCCCGCACCATCCCTTCTTGAGGTATCCCATCATGGTAGTCATCATTGCATTGCTTCACTGCCTTCCGCCCATCCTCGGAGCACTCATCGGAGGAAGAGAGGGACTTGCCACCGGCACGATCATCGGTGTGATTTGCGCCTTTGTCTTCGGCGCTTTTGTGTTCACGATTCCGGACCTTCTGGGCGTTGGTCTCGGTTTTGTCATCGGCAAGGCGTTCACCCGCTGAAATTGTCCCTCAACCGCTGCTCGTCTGACGGCCTCCCGTTATTGACGGCTTGAGGCTTTATCTGACGGGCATCCGGCTTTCTCTCGTCCCGTTTGCACCTGCAAGCGATCACGCCCGCTCTCATCCCCACCAACCAAACTCAGTACGGCAATCGACCGGCTCTCCGCAATTGATGCCCGAAACACCGGCGAATCGGATGACAGTGCTTCGCCACTCATCCGAGGAGAGTGTGCTGAGTACCTTGTCGAGATGTGCAGGTGCCGATTCTCTTCTCCAAGCCAGAAAGTAGTCCTCAACGGTCAAAGGCAGAAAGTCGGCGCCGGCATGCCGTGCAGCGTTTTCTACGCAGAGGCCCGCGTCCGCACGTCCTGCAGCGACGGCCATCGCGACGGCGCGATGCGACACCTCCGTCGAAACGCGGTGCAATCCTGCCGGATCCAGATCCGCCTGAGCACACAAATCTCTCAAAAGGACTTCGGTCCCGGTACCGACAGCGCGGCCTGCATATTGAAGGCCGTCGCGCAAGACATCCCGGATGGAGGAGATGCGAAGGGGATTTCCGGGTGCCACGGCCAGTCCCTGAGTGCGGGAGGCAAATCGACAGAGGCACATGGCTTCGGGATCGATGAGAGGAGCGAAGGTACGGGCCGCTTCACTCTCTCTGCCGGCGCCGCGGGGAAAGTTGAAGCCGGCGAAATCGCACTTCTCGTCCGCCAGAGCCCGGAGCCCCGAGACGCTGGTACTGAACTGCAGGTCCGCGATGAGATGAGAAGGAAAGAGAAAGGCGGGCAAGGTCGCGAGCCATGGATCGAAGCAGCCGGCAATGGTCACGATGTCCGCATCAGGGTTGCAGGCTGCGGCAAAAGCAGCGTTGAGCTCGGTCCGCATCTTCTCCATTTGAACGGCGTAGTTCGCCATAACGGTTCGCTCCGCCCAGAGAAGCTTCTGGCCAAGCGGCGAGAGTCGCGCGCGTTTGCCTTGTTCACGAATGACGAGCTTCTGTCCGAATCTCTCCTCCCAGATCTCGATCTGCCCCCAGAAATAGCGGTAGGAGACGCCAAGGCTGCGGGCGGCCTGCTGAAGTCCCTTGCCGCTTTCGATCGCGGCAAGCTGACGGATGAGAAGGTTGGAGAGTCCCTGCCCGGCCTCGTCGGACGGCACGATGTTATAAGCGAATTCAACTGAATACATGGAGTACGGCCCTTAAGCTGATGCCTTGATATTGCCCGCCTTGCGCTTCAAAAGCAAACGCCCGATCGAAGGACCGGGCGTTGCCAGGCGTGAGATGCTCCGAGGCGTCTCAGACGCCGGGAGCATCATGAGGCTCTCGCCTCAAGCAAGGTACTCAGGCGGAATGACGATCATCTTGCGATTGATGTCGGAGATGCGCTGTGCGCCGGTGAGAACCATCGCGACCGCGAGTTCGCTCTTGATCTTGTTGGCAAAGAGCGCAACGCCGTCTTCGAGACCGCCATGAGCAGCACGGACGAAGTGACGGCCGACGAGCGTGCACTGGGCGCCGAGCGCCAGATACTTCTCGACGTCGGTACCTCGGGCAACCGTGCCGTCCACCATGATGTAGCAGCGACCGTTGACCTTGTCGGCGATGCGCGGGAGCACGGCTGCCGTCCCCGGAGTGTCGGCGAGCGTACGGCCGCCGTGATTGGAGACGACGATGCCGGCGGCGCCCGCCTGAACGCACAGTTCGGCTTCGTCAGGCGTCATGATGCCCTTGAAAAGAAGCGGAAGCGGCGAGGCACTGACGAGTTCCTTCAACTGTTCGAAGGTCTTGGGTTCGACAGTCTGGCCCTTCGTGGCGCGAGCGGCTCGGCCTGCACTGTCAAGGTCGATCGTGAGCGCGACGACACCGGCCTGTTCGGCAAGCTTCATGCGTTCGATGATGTCCTTGTTGAGACGCGGCTTGAGACCGACGATGGCCTTGTAGCCGAGGGACTTGAGCGTCTGAAGACGTTCCTCGAAGACGGGGAGCGGATCACCGATGCCGTCCGCCACGGCACCGAGCGTGCCGGCCTTCGTGCAGCCGCCGCAAATGGCAGTGACGAATTCCTTTTCGGTGAGCTTGCCGCCCATGTTGTAGGTGGTGCCGCCCGTCGGCGCGGCAACGGCCGGCATGGAGATCTTCGTCCCGAAGAAGTCGATGGACGTGTCGGGCACATGCACTCCATGGATCACACGGCTGTTGAGCTGCACTGCGGCGAGAGAGTCATAGTTGGCTTGGAAGCCTCGGCTTGCGCCCATGCCGCCGAAACCGGGAACCTGACCGACGCAGGGCCCCCTGCCGTTGCATTCAGGACAGACGTAGCAGCGCGGCATCATCATTTCACGGGCGCGCTTGCGAATGGACTCATAATCCATTTTGCCTTCGAGCGGACGAATCTTCGGCTTTTCACCGGCTTCAGCCGCCAACGTTTCAGAGGATCCGAGAACCGCCGCCATGGCGACGGATGCGCCGCCGCGCAGGAAGCCGCGACGATCAAGCAAAACTTGTTTGGACATGGTCTTTCTCCATTTTTTCAGAGAGAGGCCGATCACCGACACGCCCGTGTCCGATTCAACGACCTCTCGAGGGTCAAGCCCATTATCCGCTTATGTTTCTCTGTACATATGTTTATGTGTTCATATGTTGACGGACGGCATAGAGCATGAGTGAATTTACGGTATCTGGCCCGCCCGAATTGATGTCGTCGGTCAGGGCGTCAAGTCCTATACTCAGATTGCGGCACCCGTCCGACGCAGGACCGGGCAGAGCTCTCGACGAAGAGATCGGGAGCACCGATGGCGTGAGGATTGCCCGGCAGCATGGCTGCGATACTCGCGTCGTTTTCGTGGACGATCTTGAGGGAATTCATAATGGAAGGGATTACGTACCGAAAGGATATCGAGGAAACGATCGAGCGCTACAAGAAACGAGTGGCGAAGAATCCCGAGGACGAGATTGCGAAGGAAGTGCTTCAGGATCTGGAGTGGGAGCTCAGGTTGATCGATAGGAAAGAGATGATGGACAAAATGAGGGAGGAAGAGCCCGACCGGTGGACCTTTTTTATGAGCGGCCCGAACATCAACGAGTAAGAGCCTAAAAAAAGGATGAGGAGCGCCTGTCTTCGGACGGGTGCCCTGACTTTTTGGCGCTCGCGGGCGCGCTGAAAAGGAGTCTGCAAGTCGGTAAAATACGGCACTTTCAGTTCAGGGCCTGCGTTTCGGGCCTCTTCAGTCTTTCTGCACATGTCCTTCGAAATCGAACGCCGCCGCATCTATTCGAGCGGCACCATCTTCCGCATGGCCGTTCCGCTGATGCTGAGCTTCCTGCTCGAGCAGCTCATCGGCATGACCGACGTCGCCTTTCTCGGGCGTGTCGGCGAAGTGGAGCTCGGCGCCGCGGCGCTCGCGGGCGTCTTCTTCCTCATGCTCATGATGTTCGGCATGGGGTACGGCTTCGGCGTGCAGGCGCACATGAGCAGGAAGAACGGCGAGAAGGCCTGGGCGGAGATCGGGCGGTCGTTCCGCTCCGGGGTGCTCTTTCTCACGGGGCTCGCGGCGGTCCTCATCGTGCTCTCCGACCTTGCGGCCAAGCCTTTTCTCGATACGGCCTGCGAGTCGGCGGCGGTGGCTGAGGCGGCCGACACGTATCTCTACTGGCGCGTCTGGGGCCTGCCCTTTGCGTTTGCCTGCGCGCTTTTGCGTGCATTCTTCATCGCGACGCTCAGGCCCGGCGTCCTGACGGCGAGCTCGCTCGTCATGGTCGCCTCGAACTTCGTCCTCAACTACGTGCTCATCTTCGGCGCGGGTCCCGTGCCCGCGATGGGCATTGCGGGCGCGGCCATCGCCTCGACGATTTCGGAGGCGGTCTGCCTCGTGTTCCTGCTCGGCTACGTGCTCCTTCGCGTGGATCACGGGAAGTATGCGCTCTTCGGGAGCTTCTCCTGGGACGGCGCTCTGCAGCGCTCGCTCTTCAGGCTCGGACGCTGGCTGATGGTGCAGGAGGCCTTCGCGTTCTTCGCGTGGCTTCTCTTCTTCCTCGCGGTCGAGCATCTCGGCGAGGAGCCTCTGGCGGTCTCGAACATCGTGCGACAGATCTGCTCGACGCTCTTCCTCTTCATCCACGCCTTCGGCTCGACGTGCGGCGCCGTCGCCGCAAACCTGATCGGCGAGGGAAGGGAGGACGAGGTGCCGGGCCTCGTGCGACGCGGCCTCGTGCTCTGCGCCGTTTCGATGCTGCCCGTCATGCTGCTCGCCGCCGTGTTCCCCTCGGCCGTGCTCGGGGTCTTCACGAGCATCGAGGGCGTGATCTCGGCGGCGAACGCGACCTTCTACGTGATGCTCGGCTCCTTCCTCACGGCCGTGCCCGCGATGTACCTGCTCTTCGTGATGGGCGGCATCGGCCGTACCTGGGAGAGCTCGGTCGCGACCATCGCCGCCTCGGCCGTCTATCTCTGCTACGTCTTCACGATCACGCGCCTTACGACGAACGTCGCCGTCGTCTGGACCGCGGACTGGATCTACTACATCACGGCGGGCATCGTGCTGTGGCATTACTGGCGCAAGGGCGTCTGGCGTACGCACTCCTAGAATGCAGTCTGCCTGAGGGGGCTCGCGCCCGAGCCGTTTTCATCAATTTGAAAGCTTTTTCTCATGAGGGTCGCTCTGGTCTAAAATGCGTGTCACCGAAGCTCTCGCGCCCGCATCGGTGTGCGGCGGGTCCGTTCCAACACTTCAATGACGGCATCGAACATGGCAGTCCTCAACATCGGCTCACTTAACCTTGACTACGTCTACCGCGTCGACCACTTCGTGCGTCCCGGCGAGACGCTTGCGGCCTCGCACCGCGCCGTGCATGCGGGCGGCAAGGGCCTCAACCAGTCGGTGGCGCTTGCGCGCGCGGGAGCGACGGTACTCCATGCGGGCTGCGTGGGCGCCGACGGCGGCATGCTTCTTGAAGTGCTCAAGGGCGAAGGCGTCGACGTCTCGATGCTTGCCGTGCACGAGTCCGAGGCGAGCGGCCACACCTTCATCCAGGTGACGGACGACGGCGAGAACGGCATCCTCTACTATCCCGGCACCAACGGCCGCGTGACGGTGGAGAGCATGCTGCTTGCGCTCGACGCCTGCGAGAAGGACGACATCGTCATGCTGCAGAACGAGCTGCCCGACACTGCGGGCCTCATCGAGGCCGCGCTTGAGCGCGGTCTGCGCACCGTCCTCAATCCGTCTCCCTTCGACGCTTCGCTTCTCAAGGCGCCGCTCGAAAGGCTCTACGCGCTCATCGTCAACGAGACCGAGGCGAGGGGCTTTCTGGCCGACGAGGCCGAAGGCGTTGAGGCCGCCGGCCTGATGGCGCTTCTCGAGCGCAGGTATCCTGACGTGAACCTCATCCTCACACTCGGCAGCAGGGGCGCCTGCGGCCGTGTGCCCGGTGCCGAGCCCTTCTTCGTGCCGGCCGTGAAGATGAAGGCCGTCGACACGACGGGCGCGGGCGACACGTTTGCGGGATATGCCGTGGCCGCGCTTGCAGCGGGCGAGGACCTCAGGACCGCCATGAACCGTGCCGCGAAGGCCTCCGCCATCTCGGTGACGCGCGAGGGCGCCGCCACCTCGATTCCGAGAAGGTCCGAGGTCGAGGCGCTCGCCGTCTGAAGTCCGGCAATCTATTCCGAACGCAAGGAGTACGCAACATGAGCACCGAAAACCAGAAGATCGACATCATTCTCGACTGCGACCCCGGTTACGACGACGCGGCCGCCATCCTGCTCGCTGCAGGCAACCCTAACGTGAACATCCTCGCGATCACGGTCGTGGCGGGCAATCAGTCTATCGCCAAGGTGACCCGCAACGCGCTTGCCATCGCTCAGGTGGCGGGCCTTCATGACGTTCCGATCGCGGCGGGCGCCACGCGTCCCCTGATGATCGAGCCCGAAGTGGCGGCCGAAATCCACGGTGAGACGGGCCTTGACGACGCGACGCTTCCCGACGAGATCGTGCTCAAGACGGATCCGAGGCATGCCGTGCAGGTGATCATCGACACCGTGATGAGCCGCCCCGCAGGGACGGTGACGCTCGTGCCGACGGGACCGCTCACCAACATCGCGCTTGCCGCGCGCCTGGAGCCCAGGATCGTCGAGCGCGTCAAGGAGGTCGTCCTCATGGGTGGCGCCGTGCACACGGGCAACCACGGGCCGTACTCCGAATTCAACATCGGCACCGACCCCGAGGCGGCCGACATCGTCTTCAAGGAGAAGTGGAAGGTCGTGATGGTCGGGCTGGATCTCACCTATCAGGCCCGCGTGAGCGACGAGCAGGTCACTCGCATTGCCGCGATCCCGACGGCCTCCGCGAAGCTCCTTGCCGAAATCCTTACGGCCTTCAACGTCCGCTACCGTCGCGTGCGCGGCTTCGGCGACGCGCCGCTGCACGATCCGTGCGCCGTCGCGTGCGTGCTCGATCCGACGGTCGTCAGGTACGTCCCCGTGCCCATCAGCGTCGAACTCACGGGCACGCGCACCCGCGGCATGACTGTCGCCGACTTCCGCAGAAAGGCTCCCGAGGGTTGTCACACCCACGCCGCGCTCGAGCTTGACCTCGCGCGTTTCTGGGACATGATGGCGGATGCCGTATCGAGGTTGCCGTAAAGAGGGCCTTGTAATGCGGCTCTCGGGAAGACTGGAGAACGCGTGAAAATGAGAATGAAAAAAAATCGGGAGTCTCCGTTGCGGAGACTCCCGATTTCACTTTGGAGCTTCAGGCCTCAGGCCTCAGGTTTCTCGGAGACCGGATAGTAGGCACAGGCCATGGCTTCGGCCTTGAGCTTGGCCTCGGCGGCTGCTGCGGCTTGGTCCTCGGCCTCATCGAGCGCGATGATCTGCTTGATGCGCTTGATGGCCATCTCACGCACGAGCGGCACGTCCATTTCGGGCGTGAAGATGTGCGCGAGGCGCAGGCCTTCGAGCATGGCGCGGATGGTCATGCAGCGGCTCTCGATCACTTCGTAGGGCGGTGCGTAGCGGCGCTCCTCCTTCATCGCAAGCAACTGAGCCTCGACGATGTGGTTGCGGACCTTGCTCGCGGCGGCCACGACGATTTCATAGACCTTCGGGTTGATGAGGGCCTCGTTCATGATCGCGATGGAGAGCGACGTGTTGTCGAGGTTGAGGTAGGCGTCGACTACCTGGCCGAGCTCCTTGTCCATGCGCTCTTCGGGCGGCAGGTCGGCGAACTTGTCGGTGTCGATCATGTCGAGGAACTCCTGCGTGCGCAGTTCGACAAGCGCCTCGATGATCGCTTCCTTGTTGCTGAAGTAGTTGTAGATGTGGCCGGCGCTCATCCCGAACTCCTGCGCGATGTCGCGCAGGGTCGTCTTGTGGAAGCCCTGCTTCTTGAAGCAGCGCTGGGCGGCGTCGAGTATCTGGTTGCGGCGTGAGTGGCGCTGGTGCTTGCCCGCCTTGTGAATGGTGAATGTCACTTTGGCCATGGATTACTCCTTGTCGGCCGGCTGCGCTTCGGCTACGGTCGTGCCGCCGCCGAGCACCTTGTAGAGGGTGATGGCGCTCATCGACTTGGAGAGTTCGGCGCCGATGAGGGCCTGCTTGGCGCCAACCATGGCGCGCTGGCTCGTCAGAACGTCGTTGTAGGAGACGGCGCCCGCCTTGTAGCTGGCGTCGGAGAGTTCCCAGGCCTTGGTGGCGGCCTCGGCGTATTCGCGGCGGGCCGTGAGTTCACGGTCCATCGTGCCTTCGGTGGCGAGGGCGTCGGAGACTTCCCTGAAGGCGGTCTGAATGGCCTTTTCGTAGTTCGCGACGGCGATCTTCTGGCCGACCTTGGCGGCTTCAAGGGTGGCGACGTTGCGGCCGCCCGTGAAGATCGGAAGGTTCACGGAGGGCGTGAAGGACCAGAAGCCCGTGTGCGCGTCGAAGAGGTTCGAGAGCTGCATGCCCGTGGTGCCTGCGCCGGCGGTGATCGAGACGCTCGGGAAGAAGGCGGCTCGGGCGACGCCGATGTTGGCTTCGGCGCTGATCAGGTCACGTTCGCTCGCAGCGATGTCGGGACGCTTGAGGAGCACTTCGGAGGGAAGGCCGGCGGGGAGGACGGCCGTCTGCGTGACGCCGGTGGCGAGACCCGCAGGGAGCAGATCCTCGGGGACGGTGGTGCCGCAGAGAAGGTCGAGGGCGTTCTTGTCCTGCGCGACGGCGCGGATGTAGGACGCGATCTGGGCGCGGGCGGCCGTGACCGTCGTGCGGGCCTGCTCATAGTCGAGCCTGCTCGCGGCGCCGAGCCTGTAGCTTTCCTCGATGAGGCGGAAGCTTTCCTCCTGGCTTGCGAGGGTCTCCTTCTGGAGCTCGAGTTGGGCGCGGTCGGCGCCGAGCGCAAGCCAGCCGGAGGCGACCTGGGCGATCAGGGCGCTCTGGGCGGAGCGGCGGGCGTCCTCGGAGGCGAGGTAGGCCTGCAGGGCCTGCTCGTTGAGGTTGCGCACACGGCCGAAGAAGTCGAGCTCATAGCTCGTCATGGCGAGCTGGGCCGTGTAGGTGTGGGTCGTCGTGCTCGTGCCGGCGACGCTTGCCGGGGTGTGCTTGCCTGCGTTGCTAGCGGCGGCGGCGACGGTCGGGAAGAGCTCGGAGCGCTGCACGCCGTAGAGGGCGCGGGCCTTTTCAATGTTGAGGGCCGAGACGCGGAGGTCGCGGTTTTCCTTGAGGGCGAGATCGATCACCTTGCGAAGGCGCTCGTCCGTGAAGAAGGCCTGCCATTCGGGCAGGGCTTCGCTGCGCACGGAGGCTGCGTCGTAGGCTTCGCCCGTGGGCCACGCCTGTTCGACGGGCGCGGCTGGACGCTCGTGGTCCGGGGCGAGGTTGACGCAGCCCGTCAGGGCGAGGGCCGCGCAGAGGGGAAGGATCTTGAAAATCGTCGTGGACATGATGTTTGTTCCGTTAGGGCGGCGGAGCGGGTGAGGCCCGCCGCCCTGAGATTTCAATGTGTCGTGATGTCAGTCACCTGCATCAGGCCTGCTGGGTCTGGTTCTTTTCGTGGCGCTTCTTGCCGCCGAGGAAGCGGTCGACGAGCACGTAGAAGACCGGGACGAAGGCGATGCAGAGGAAGGTGCCTGCGAGCATGCCGCCGAGCACGCCCACGCCGATGGCGTTCTGGGCGCCGGCGCCCGCGCCGTGGGCCATGGCGAGCGGGAGCACGCCGAGACCGAAGGCGAGGGAGGTCATGAGAATCGGACGCAGGCGGACACGCACGGCCTCTTCGGCGGCGTGGATCGCATCCTTGCCCTGTTCCATGTACTCCTTGGCGAATTCCACGATCAGAATGGCGTTCTTGCTCACCAGACCGATCGTCGTGAGAAGGCCGACCTGGAAGTAGATGTCGTTGGACATGCCGAGCGCGCCGGTGAGGCCGAGGGCGCCCACGACGCCGCAGGGCACCACGAGGAGCACCGCGATCGGGACGGACCAGCTTTCATAAAGGGCGGCAAGGCAGAGGAACACCACGAGGATCGAGAGCGCGAAGAGCGCGGGACCCTGGTTGCCTGCGGCCTTTTCCTGGTACGAAACGCCGTTCCAGGCGATTTCGTAGCCGGTGGGGAAGACTTCCTTGGCGATTTCCTCAATGGCGGCCATGGCCTGACCGGAGGAGACGCCCGCACGCGGGTTGCCCTGGATGTTCACGGCGGGAAGGCCGTTGAAGCGTTCGAGACGCGGGCTGCCGTAGGACCATTCGAACTTGGCGAACGTGCCGATGGGCACCATCTCGCCGTTGGTATTGCGAACGTGCCAGCCGAGGATGTCTTCGGGCTGCATGCGCGAGCCCGTGTTGCCCATGACCCAGACCTGCTTGACGCGGCCGCGGTCCATGTAGTCGTTGACGTAGGAGCCGGAGAGGACGGTCGAGATGGCGGAGTTGACTTCGCCGATGCTGAGGTTGAGGGCCGAGAGCTTTTCATAGTCGAGCACAAGCTTCAACTGCGTCGTGTCGGCCATGCCGTTGTGGCGGACCATCGTCAGACGCGGGTCGGCATTGGCCTTCATCAGGAACTGGCCCATGTACTGCATGAGCTTGTCGTGCGTGCCGCCCGTGTTGTCCTGGATGTAGAGGTCGAAGCCGTCGGCCACGCCGAGTTCGGGAACCGGCGGAAGCGGGAAGACGAAAGTGCTGGCCTGCTTGAAGTCCGGGTGGCCCATGAGGATGCCCATGGTGCGGCCCTGGATGGCGGCGACCGACGTGTCGGGCGTCGTGCGCTCGCTCCAGTCGCGAAGCTTCAGGAAGCCCAGAGCCATGTTCTGGCCCGTACCTGCGAAGGAGAAGCCGCGGACCACGAAGACGGACTCGACGGACTTGGCTTCGGTCTTGGCGAACGTCTGCTGGATCTTCTTCATCTCAAGGTCGGTGCGCTCGAGCGTCGCGCCGTCGGGGAGCTGGGACATCATCATGAGGACGCCTTGGTCTTCCTGCGGCATGAACGAGGTCGGCAGCGCCTTGAAGCCCCAGACCATCAGGCCGACGACGGCGGCGTAGGCGACGAGCATGACGCTCCAGCCGTGGATCGACTTGGCGATGAGGGCCTTGACGGACTGTGTGAAGGCGTCGAAGCTGCGGTTGAACCAGCCGAAGAAGCCGCCCTTGCCGTGGTGCTCCTCATGGTTGACCGGCTTGAGCATCGTGGCGCAGAGGGCCGGCGTCAGCGTCAGGGCGACGACGACGGAAAGCGCCATGGCCGAGACGATGGTCACCGAGAACTGGCGGTAGATGACGCCCGTGGAGCCGCCGAAGAAGGCCATCGGCACGAACACGGCCGAAAGGACCATGGCGATGCCCACGAGGGCCGACTGGATTTCACCCATCGACTTGATGGTAGCGGTCTTCGGGTCGGTGCCGTCCTCGCGCATCACGCGCTCGACGTTCTCCACGACCACGATGGCGTCGTCCACCAATAGACCGATGGCGAGCACCATGGCGAACATCGTCAGCATGTTGATGGAGAATCCGCAGACGAAGAGTGCGCCGAACGTGCCCAGAAGCACGACCGGCACGGCGATCGTCGGAATGAGCGTCGCGCGGAAGTTCTGCAGGAAGAGGTACATCACCACGACGACGAGCACGATGGCTTCAAAGAGCGTCTTGATCACGCCCTTGAGAGCCGCGGAGATGAACGGCGTCGTGTCGAACGGAATCACGACTTCCATGCCTTCGGGGAAGCTCGGCTTGAGTTCCTCGACGCGTTCGAGGACGGCCTTCTGCGTGGCGATGGCGTTGGCGCCCGAAGCGAGCTTGATGGCCATGCCGGCGGCGGGATAATCGTCGTAGGTGGCGAAGGCCATGTAGGTCTGCTGGCCGACGGCGACTTCGGCGACGTCGCGCAGGTAGACCTTGGCGCCGTCCTCGGTCGTCTTGAGGAGGATGTTGCGGAATTCCTCAGGCGTCTGCAGCATGCTTGCCGACGAGATGGTGGCCGTGAAGAGCTGCTTGCCGTCGGTCGGCTGCTGGGCGATGCCGCCGGCGGAGACCTGGGCGTTCTGGGCCGAGATGGCGGCCTTGACTTCGCTCGGGTTGAGCTTGTACTTCACCATCTTGCTCGGGTCGAGCCAGATGCGCATGGCGTATTCGGAGCCGAATACTTCGGCTTCACCGACGCCCTGCACGCGCGAGAGCGGCTCCTGAACATGGGCGACGAGGTAGTCGCCCAAGTCGGAGGCGTTCATGCTGTGGTCCTTGGAGATGAAGCCCACGACCATCAGGAAGTTGGCGGACGTCTTCTGAATGGTGACGCCCATCTGCTGCACGACCTGCGGAAGCGTGGTCAGGGCCGTCTGGATCTTGTTCTGGACCTGAACCTGAGCCATGTCGGGGTTCGTGCCGGCCTCGAAGGTCACCGTGATGGACACGCGGCCCGTCGAGTCGGACGTCGACGACATGTAGAGGTAGCCGTCAAGACCGGTGAGGTTCTGCTCGATGATCTGCGTGACGGTGTTTTCGATCGTCTCGGCGGAGGCGCCCGGATAGGTGGCGGAGATGCTTACCTGCGGAGGCGCGATCTGCGGGAACTGGCTGATCGGCAGCCTGAGGATGGAGAGAGCGCCCGCGAGCATGATCACGATGGCAATCACCCACGAGAAGACGGGCCTCTCAATGAAAAAGCGTGAGAACATGGTTTTCTGCCTCAGTCCGTATTAGTAGAGGGACTTGCCCGTCTTGTCGAGCATCTTGGAGGCGTCGGCCTCCTTGGGCGAAACGGTGGCGCCGGCGCGGGTGCGCTGGAAACCCTCGAAGACGACGCGGTCGCCGGCCTTGAGGCCGGACTCGACGAGCCAGCTCGTGCCGATCGAGCGGGAGGCCGTGATCTTGCGGGTGGCGATCTTGTTCTCGGCGTCGATCACCCAGACCGAGGCGTTGCCCTTGGCGTCGCGCATCACGCACTGCATCGGAATGACGATGGAGTCGGGACGCACGCCCTCGACGAGGTTGGCGCGGACGTAGAGGCCGGGGAGAAGAACCTTGTCCGGATTCGGGAACACGGCGCGGACGTTGACCATGCCGGTGGATTCGTTGACGGTGACGTCGGTGAACGTCAGCTCGCCCTCGTGCGGGTAGACGGAGCCGTCGTCAAAGACGAGCTGGACGCGGGCGCTCTGGTTGTCGCCGGACTTGAGCACGCCGGAGGCGATGTCGCGGCGGATGCGCATCAGGTCGTCGGCCTTCTGCGTCACGTCGACGTAGATCGGGTCGAGCTGCTGCACGCGCGTGAGCGGCGTGGCCTGGTAGGCGGCCATCAGCGCGCCTTCCGTGAATTCGGAGCGGGAGATGCGGCCCGAGATCGGGGAGAGTACCTTCGTGTACTGCATGTTGACCTTCGCGGTCGCCACGGCGGCCTCGGCGGCCTTCTGGTTGGCGACGGCGGACTTGAGCGCGGCCTGAGCGGCGTCGTCGGACTGCTTCGAGACGGCGTTGATCTTCACGAGCTCGGAGGAGCGCTTCGCGTCGGCGCGGGCCTTCACGAGGTTGGCATTGGCCTGGGCGAGCGAGGCTTCTGCGGACTTGAGCGCGGCGACGTAGGGGGCGTCGTCGATCTGATAGAGCTGCTGGCCGGCCTTGACTTCGGAGCCGTCCTTGAAGAGCTTCTTGACGAGGACGCCGTTGACCTGCGGGCGAACCTCGGCTTCATAGTAGGCGCTGGTGCGGCCCGTCAGGGTCGTCTGAAGCGTCTGGTCGGTCGTCTTGGCCGTCACGTAGGTGACTTCCGTCGGAGGCATCTGCCGCTGGGCGGCCTGTCCCTGCTGGGCGCCGTCCTTGCAGCCGGTGAGCACGGTCGTGGAGGCCAGGGCGCACATCAGCGCCAGGGTGATGGTTTTGTGCGTTGACAACATGTCAATGTACCTTCTGGTTTTTGTCGAAAACGGTTGTATCAGGTCGTCGGAAAGCGCCGTGTTGCGGGACTCTTTCCTGAAAACCTGTTCAGTAATGACTGAACGGTTGTTCAGGATTCTAGCAAACCTTCTGAACGAACGTTCAGGATTGTACCAAATCGAAACGGTGCCGAACGTAAGGATTCTTCAATTTTCGAGCGCATTTTCCGATGTTTCGGACACGTGCTTCATCATTGGGATCGCTACTGTTCGAGGGGAAGAGGAGGTTTTCGGGGCTTCCGCGCTGTAAAACGGCGCGCTGTCTCAGTAGTTTCCTCTGCAATCCCACAGGTATGAACGGATCGTCAGGTTTTGGGATGTTCGAAGAAGATAGCCGGCTAATCAAGTGATTTTGCCGAAAGTTGAAGGCAGAAGACGGAAGTCCGGATCTTTTTTGTTGAGGGAGAGGGCTTTTGACGGCGTCGCGGGGACCCCGGCGCTCGCGGTTTCGTCTGCGGCATCACGAGGGCGTGCTGCGCATGGACGACGCGCGCAGCGAGGAGCCTGCGCCCGTGGGTTGACGGCGGGGTTCGATGCAAATCCGCCCGCGGGAGAGGCGTTCTCCTGCGGGCGGCGGGTCACGAAAGGTTGTTCACCGGTCCTTCATCGGAGGGCTTCGGCCGTTCGGGCGATGAAGACGACGAAGTCCTGCACGAAGCGCTGCGTGAGGTCGGCTTCGGCGAGCGACCACATGCGCCAGGCGCCGTTGTGCACGAGGCGGCAGCCCGCGCACGTGCGAGGCTTGACGTCGTCGAAGGCGGGCACGAGCACGTCTGCGCGGCCGCTCCAGAAGGTGGCTCGCAGGAGCGTGCGCCCGCCGATCGTCATGGTGGCGTCGTTGGGCGTCGTATGAAGGACGGGATTGATCCCCCGGTCCATCAGGCCGTCGCGGATCACCTCCATGAAGGTGACGGGCGTGTGGTGCGGGTCGTCGCAGGACTCGGCCGCGGGCTCGTTTGGAGCTTCGTCTTCCGTTTTGGCGTCCGCTTCGGCGGCGGGCTCGTCGTCGAAGACGTCGGAGAGCGTCGGGAGCGAGATGCGCACCGCATCCCTCATCTCCATCTCGGGAATGAGCATGATGTCGGCCTTCTCGACCTCGACGGGCATGAGCGGAGCCTCGAACTGCACGGGGGCCGTGACGACGGGTTCGGCGTCGTCGGGCGCGAGGTCGGCGGGCGTCACGGGGGCGACGGGCGGCACGGGGTCCTCGTCCTCCTTGTCGAAGACGATCATGTCGAGTCCGGCTTCGAGGCGCTCGACGTTGGCCCTCACGTGTGCAAGAAGCAGGTCCTTCTGCGGGGCGCAGTCCTCGGGCTCGGGCGCGATGCCCAGGGCGGCGAGGGCCTCGCAGACGCGCTCGAGCGTCTTTTCGGGGCGGCGGAACCAGTCGGCGCTGCGCACGCGCACGAACTTCCAGCCCGCGCGCTCAAGCACGGTCTGGCGCTCCATGTCGCGGCGGATGGCGTCCTCGTCCTCGCGGCCCGAGCCGTCGCACTCGATGGCGGCGGCGCGGCCGCGCGCACGCACGACCATGTCGAGGCGCCAGGCGCCCGCATCGTGGCCCGCCTCGACGCGGTAGCCTCGCTTTCGCAGCGCACGGAGCACCTGGCCCGTGAATTCGGGATCCGGCAGGTCGAAGGGCTCGGCAGCGCCGATCGTGCCCGACATGACGCCGTCGGCCCAGTCGAAGAGCGATCGGCGCAGGTCGTCGGGCTTGAGCTGCGCGGCGGGGTCAAAGGAGTGCACGAGCCAGAGCTGGTCGCGGGCGCGGGAGACGGCCACGTTCCAGCGCTTCTTCATCATGCCGTCGGCTCCGTCCGTCTCCTTCCTGAGCGGAAGTCCCGGCGCGGCGGAGTCAACGAGCGAGAGGATCACGACGTCGCGCTCGTCGCCCTGGAATTCGGCCGGAATGCCGCAGTGGATGCGGCGGCGCTCGATCTCGCGCGGGTCGAAGTTCTCGACGAGCAGGCGGCGGATGCGGTTGACCTGCGCACCGTGCACGCTTCGCATCGGGATGATGCCGAAGGTCTTGCCGTCGTAGGCGGGATCATGGATCATCGCGCGAAGCAGGCGGATGACGGCCTGGGCCTCCTCTTCGTTGACGCCGTTGTCGCCCGCCGTGCCGCGGGTGCGCCAGGGCACCACCGCGGGCTTGAGGCTCGAGGACGAGGCGTCGCGAAGCGGCCTGATCGTGCCGTTGTAGGAAAGGCGGCTGCACCAACCGATGATTTCGGGCACGGAGCGGAAGTGCTCGACGAGCATGTGCGCGGGGAAGGCCATGCTCTGCACGAGGCCGTAGAGCGAGAGCCTCGAGTCGTAGAGCTTGGGCTCCTTGACGCGGCCTTCAAGATGACGGGCGCAGAGCGCGTCGACGGCGGCCTCGCTCGTGCCCACGGAGAGCGGTGTCACCTGGCGGTCGTCGCCCACGACGATCACCTTCTTGCCCATATAGAGGAGCGGCAGCGCCGTCATGTCGGCCTGGCTCGCCTCGTCGACGACGATCACGTCGAACTTCGAGGCGGTGCTGAAGTTGAGGAGCGCGTCCTGGATCATCATGATCCAGACGGGCACGGCCTGCTGGCAGGCGGGCAGAAGCCTGTTGACCTCGCGCCTCCAGGCGGCGCTCTTGCGGCCGCGGCCGACGGCGCGCTTCATGTAGGCGGCAAGCGAGAAGAGGTTCGAGAGCGCGGGACCGTTCGAGAGCCTCGACTTGACGGCAAGCCAGGCCTTGGCGACGGCGAGCTGGGCCGTCGCCTCGCGAAGGTCGGCGCACAGACGCTCGGCGTCGGACTGCAGTGCATCGAGGTCCGCGGCGGTCGCGCGCGTGTAGATGCGCTCGAGCTGGCGGTAGAGCCAGGCGTTCGTGATTTCGGGCGACGGGTTCGAGGTCGTGAAGCCGGGCTCGCCCGCCTCGAGCGCGTTCGCCCACTCGGGCGCGGCGGCGCGAAGCCTTTCAAGAAGCTCGGTGCGGCGGGCAAAGAGCGGCTGGTCCTCAAGAAGCTTCCTGAGGCGCTCGGCCTCGAGCTCCCAGGCGTCGGGATCGACGAGCGTTGCGGCGGCAAGGCGTCTTGCGGTCGCGCAGGCGGGGGCGGCCGCATAGAGCTTCTGGCTCTCGGTCGCCTGCCATTCGCGAAGCGCATGAAGCTCGGCCTCGCGGTGGCGGGCCGTGTGCACGGGCGCGAGCACGTCGGTCGCAAACCTGCGGGCCGCCTCGAGCGGATCGGCGGATTCAAGAAGCTCCTTCATGCCCTCGGCTTCGATGCCGGCGGAAAGAAGCCCTTCAATATAGGGAACGAAGACCCTGCGCCACCAGATGCAGGTGTCGGAGAGCGATGTGCCGTAGCGCGTGAAGAGCGTGCGCACGGCGTTGTCGCCGTAAGTGGCGAAGGCGGGTGCGTCCGCGCGTTCGGCCAGGCTGTCCCAGGTGCGGGCGACGGTCTTCACGGCGGCCTTGAGGCGTGCGTGCAGCGCGACGGCTTCGAAGGCCTCCTTCGAGGCAGGGCGCGAGCCGTCCACCTCGACGCCGGCAAGCGCATCGGCGGCCTCGCGGGCCTCCTTGTTGAAGAGGCGGCCGAGGAAGCTCGTGCTGCCGTCGGGATCGTTGGCTGTGAACCATTCGGCGGCCTTCATGGCGGCGTCGGCGTCGATGGCGTCGGGGATGACGACGGTGCGGTTGTCAAGAAGCGAGGCGCGGTCGACGGCGAGAGCAAGTTCGTTTGCGGCCGCGAGCTCGCGCTCGAGCTGCTCGAAGGCCTCGCGGCACCCTTCGTCCGCAAGGCCGAGCGAGAGCGCAAGGCGCTTCATCTCGTCCGTTTCGGTAAGCGGCGAAAGATCCATAGCGGGTGTGAGCGCGGAGATGCCCGACTCGGGTGCGACGAGAAGCGTTTCGCCGCCCTTCATGAAGGCGTGGAGCCGTTCGCCTGAGGCGCTCCTTCGCTCGTCGATGGTGACGTCGCCTGCGTCCTCGGCGAGCACGTCGCGCCAACGGCGGTTCATGCCGCGCATCGTGTCGGCGTCGGGCAGAAGCTCGAATCCGGGGAGCAGGCCCGAGAGGTCGCGAGCCGTCTCGGCGTCCCACCGGCCGTTCGTGCCGTAGAGTTCAAGAAGCTCCCTGAAGGAGAGCGGCAGGGGACCTTCGGCCACTTCGCCCGGAATGAGCGCCTGCAGGCGCTCGGCCTCGCGCAGGAACTTCGCGATTTCGGTGAGCGTGTAGCGGCGGCCGTTGAATTCGACGGCCTCGTGCTCGATCCTGCGCTGCTCGAAGATGCGGCGGCGACGGTCGGCGAGCGCGGTGCCGAGTCGATGACGTTCAAGGCCGAGTGCCCTGATGCGGGCCTCGAGGTCCTCGACGTTGAGGCGGGTGAGGCGCGTGATGAGTTCGGACGAGGTCTGCTCGAGGTCCTTCCTGTCGCCGAGCATCGTGACGCAGAGCGGCTGGATCTCCTTCGGCAGGAGGTCCTTGACGACCGAGAGCGCCTTCGTCGTGTGGCTCGTGACGAGCACGCGCTTGCCCTGCGAGAGGAAGTGGCCGAGAAGGTTCGCGATGGTGTGGGTCTTGCCTGTGCCGGGAGGGCCCTGCACGAGCACGACGTTGTTGTGTTCGACCTCGTGCGCGATCGCGAGCTGCTCGGGGTTCGCGGGCTTGGCGAGAAGTACGTCGGGGTCCTCGCCCGCCGTCGCGGCGAGTTTGGCTTCGAGCGAAAGCGTGGGCGTGAGGCCCGAGGCGAGCGTCGGGAAGACGTCGGGACAGACGATCTCCATCAGGTGCGCGGGCACGTCGCGGTGTTCGGCGATGTCCTTCCTGATGCTGCGGATCGCACTGCGAACGCCGCTCGGACGCGGCTGAATAAGAATGATGGGACTCGCCTCGAGCGTGAAGGCGGGTTTTTCACCCGCGTCCTCGGGGAGTTCTTCTTCTGCGGGCACGAAGCGGCAGTCTGGGTGAAGGCTTGCGGCGAACTTTTCGAGCGCCTCGGAAAGCGACTCGTCGCCCGCAAGGTTCGCGTCCGCACCCGCATCCTCGAGCCATTCCTCAAAGCGCGAGGCGGCCTTGAGGTCGACGCCGTCCTCGGCAAAGGGCGCGAGGATTTCGGCAAGGAGCCTCGGGTCCTCGTCGCCGTTTCTGCGCACTTCGATCACGGGCAGGTTGCGGCGGCTCGAGCCGAGCTCGATGACGAGCGGCTGCACGAGGAGCGGCCAGCGCACGGGGTTCTTCGCGCGCGTGACGTCGGGGTTCGACGTGAAGATGGCCGTGCCGATCACGCACTCGTCGCGAAGGTTCGACTCGGAGAGATGGTCCCTCAGATCCTGCAGGCGCTCGAAGAGCGCATGGTTGGGAAGAATCTCGCCTCTGGCCTCCAGCCAGGAGCCGCGGATCCTGAGCCAGTCGGCGAGAGTCTCGTAGAGTTCGGCCGACTCAGGATGCTCGGCCGGATCGGGCAGGGCCTTCCAGTCGGGCGTCCATTCGGGGGCGCGCCAGTCGCCCGTCGCGTACGGGGCGAGAGACTCGGGAATCGGCGGGCACGGCGGCATCTCGAGCTTTTCGATGCGGCAGACGAGGTCGGCGTCGGAGCCCGTCGGGTCGCCCGCAACGAGCCCCGGCACGGCCGCCTCGAGCTCGGGGAGCCTGAGAAGCCTGCCGCACCTCGAGAGGTGCCTTGCGGCCGTCTGCCTGAGGCTCGTGGCCTCTTCAATGAAGGTGAGAAGACTGTCGATTGCTTCGCGCTGTGCTTCGGTGGCTATCATCGGAATTGTCTTGGCTGCCGTCCGGAGAATCGTCCGGCCGGAATCGGATTTTGGAATCTAAACACCACATTGTACTGAAGCGGACGCAATCCGCCTCTCCATGCGGTGCCTGCCCGCGTCTGCAGCTTCGCAAATGCATCGCGGCAGGAGTCCGGATCGGTGAGTGATGATATCGGCAGGCTTGGAAAAAAGGGGAGCAACCTCCGGAAATTCCATGCAAGCAAACGGAATTGGGTAGAATCGTGATATTACCTGAAGGCACAAAAACTGAATGAATGTTCATTCAGGGGCGCATTCCGGGAAGGTCCCTACGCCACCATTCTCTGCAGGATGGGGAGAGCGGGGCTCGTGTCGCAACAAAACAACTTCAAAAGGAGAGGCCAACATGCTTCGCCGCAATCTTCTTCTCGGTGTCGCCGGCGTCGCCGTTCTCGGCGTCACGGGCTGCGCAACCCATCCCGTCAGCGTCCAGCAGGCCACCGAGCTTCCCGCCGCCCAGCTTCGCACGTGCATCAAGCGCGCCGCCCATCGTCGCGGCTGGCGCGTCGTCACGGACGAACCGGGCAAGATGCGCATCAAGTACGTCAAGGGCCCCCACGTCCTCGTCGCCGACGTCACCTATGACAACGAGGGCTACATGATCGAAGCTGTCAAGGAAGGCTCGACGCTCTTCAACAAGGACGGCACGGCTCACCGCAAGGTCAATTCCTGGACGGCCAACCTCACCGTGACGATCCGTGAGGAAGAAAACAAGATCCTCCTTCGCCAGACGAACTGATTGTCAACGATCCGACCGCCGCACCGGTCAATAACTCCTGCCTAAGGCAGAGGCTCGAAAGAGCCCTTGTTGACTAGCCTCGGCGCCCCTCTTTCGAGAGGCGCCACGTTGGTTGGGAATGTACAGGCACCGTGGGATGTACATCCTGGTTCCACGCACTGCGGCCTGCAATTAAAAGCTCTGAGAGGTCGGAGCGGTGTTGCAGGTACCAGACCCCCTCCAACATTGGCGAAGGATGTCAACCGGCCTTCGGGCCGTGTCAGCGGAACCTGCGGGTATCCGCCAAACGCTTCTCGAAAAGAGAAGCACCTATTTAACCGAACTTAGAAAGGAGGACGGCGCTTCCTCCCACTGTCTGAAGACAGAGGTTCCCGAGCCGAATTTCGAATTTCTATGAAAGAGTCCATCAAAAAGACCCGTCGCACGCCGGCCCTTGAAGCCCTCAACGAGGCCCATCGTCTTGCCGTCTCTCCCTTCGTCTTCCAGGCGCTCTGCGCCATGACGGACCTTGGAATGATGAGGGCGCTCGACGAGGCTGGCTCAGAAGGCCTCACGCTTGAGGCGCTCTGTGAAAAGTCGCCCTGCAGCGACTACGCCGCCAGGTCGCTCCTTGAGGTCGCCGTGCGATTCGGCGTGGCGCAGCGGTCGGATGAAGGCCGGTTCTCGCTCACGAACACGGGCATCTTCTTCGTCAACGACCTGCACGTGGGCATCAACTTCCGCTTCACGCGCGACGTCTGCTACGAGGGCCTCGGAGGCCTCACCGACTCCTTCAGGGAGTCCCGTCCCGCAGGCCTCAAGGTCTTCGGCGACTGGCCGACGATCTATCCCGGCATCCAGAAGCTGCCGGGCCGCGCGAAGGAGAGCTGGTTCGAATTCGACCACCATTATTCCGACGAGGCCTATCCCAAGGCGCTGCCGCTCGTCTTCACCGACGGGATCGACTCGATCACGGACGTCGGCGGCAACACCGGCAAGTGGGCCCGCTCCTGCTGCGCCTGGCGCAGTGACATCCGCGTGGTCGTCATCGACCTGCCCGAGCAGTGCGAGACCGTCGACCGCGTGATGGCCGAAGAAGGCCTCGCCTCGCGCGTCAGCACGCATCCGATGAACGTTCTCTCCGACCAGCCGTTCCCGAAGACGGGCACGAAGGCCTGGTGGATGAGCCAGTTCCTCGACTGCTTCTCTCCGTCGCAGATCGTCTCCATTCTGAAGAAGGCGCATGCCGCGATGGAGGACGATGCAGTCCTCTATATTCTTGAGCCGCTCATCGGCCGTCAGCCGTTCCCCGTGGCCGACGCCTGCCTTGCGGCGATGTCGCTCTACTTCACGGCGCTCGCCAACGGCACGAGCCGCTTCTATCCCTACGACGAGTTCGAGGTGTTCGTCGAGGCCGCGGGCTTCGAGATCGAACGCGTCCACGACGGCCTCGGCATGGAGCACACGCTCCTCGTCTGCCGCAAGAAGAAGGCCTGATGATGACGGCCTTCGACATCGCCTCCCACGTGGTGCTCGCGCAGGGGCTCTCCTCCGGCGAGGACCTCCGCGCATGGGCGCAGGCTGCGCTCCCCGGCATGCCCGAGGGGCTTCCCGACGCGCCGCTCGCCTTCACGAAGCGGCTTCCGATGATGAAGGCGCGCCGCATGAGTCCGGGCGCAAGGCTTGCCTGCGAGGCAGCCCTTGCACTTGAGGGCGCGGGCGAGGCGAAGGCCTGGATCTTCTCGAGCCGCCACGGCGAGACCGTGAGGGGCGTGAAGATCCTCGACGCGATTTCGGCGGGCGAGCCGCCGTCGCCCACGGACTTCATGATGTCGGTCCACAACGCCGCCGCAGGCATGTTCACGATCGAGGGACGGGTGCACGCGCCCGCCTCGAGCGTCGCCGCAGGCGCCGAAAGCTTTCACATGGCGCTCGTCGAGGCGGCGGGCATGCTCGCAGACGGCATGGACTGCGTGGCCGTCGTTGACTTCGACGACTGTCAGCCCGGGGCGCTTCTTGATGCGTTCGAGTCGCGCCCCTGCGATGCGCTCTACGCCACCGCCTGGCTCCTGAAGAAAGGCGCGGGCGTCACGATGACGCCGCGTTCCCTGAAGCAGGCCGAGCCCGTGCTTCCCGCTTCTCTCCAGCTCGCCGCAGGCCTTGCGTCTGAAAGGTCCGCGTTCGTCACGTCGGGCGCCGCCACCCGCTTCGAGTGGGAGCGTGCGTGATGGAGGCCGCCGTGACGCAGGAAAAGGCCGAACGCACCGAAGGCAGGCTCGCCTTCGAGTGGCGCCGTCTCAAGACGGGGCTCTGCTGGGTGATCTTCGGACTCGGGGGCCTGGGCCTCTCGATGACGTACTTTCCCTATCTGAGGCTCACGGTCGGAGATCCCGTGGCGCGCCGCCTCAAGGCCCGCGCGATGATCGCGAGGAGCTTCGACTTCTTTGCGCGCACGATGAACCGCCTTGCCGTCATGACGGTTGAGCGCGAGTCCCTCGCACAGATGCGCTCCCTCAGGGGAACGATCATCGTCGCCAACCATCCGACGATTCTCGACTACGTCCTCACGGCCTCGATGCTCCCCGAAATGGACTGTCTCGTGAAGGCCTCGCTCAGGCATAATTTCTTCCTCAAGCACGTGATCCGTGCGGCCGACTACATGTCGAACGACGGTTCTCTGGAAACGCTTGAGGAGATCACCCGCAGGCTTGAGGCCGGCGAGAACATCCTGATCTTCCCCGAGGGCACGCGCACGCGCGCGGGCGTCCCGATGAAGTTGAAGCGCGGCGTCGCCCATGCGGCCCTGCGCACGGGATGCAGGCTCGCCGTCGTGCACATCAGGAGCTCCCACGCGTGGCTCAACAAGGACACGCAGTGGTACGAGATTCCCGCCGTTCGCCCGTCGATCCGCCTGACCTTCGAGGGCATGATCGATCCGAAGGACTACCTGAGGGAAGGCGAGGACGGCTACTCACTGGCGAGCCGCAGGCTCACCGAGGCGATGCGCCGCGAACTCCTCAAGGCCGCGGGCCGCGAGGACGAGATCGAAGGAAAGGCGCGCGGCCGCCGGCAGAATTGACGCGCTGCGCAGAAAGCGACGGCGCTTGCGAACCAATCCCTCATTCAACGGATGAAGAACTGATGAACAATCTGGAAAACGAAGTCAAGGCCCTCATCATCGAGGCCCTAAACCTTGAAGACATGACCCCTGAAGACATCGAGACGGACGCTCCGCTCTTTGGCGAAGGCCTTGGTCTGGACTCCATCGACGCCCTCGAGCTCGGCCTTGCCGTCAAGAAGCGTTTCGGCGTCTCGCTCTCGGGCGAAACGGAGGAGGTGCGCGCACACTTCCGCAGCGTCGCCTCGCTGGCCGCCTTCATCCGCGAAAACCGCACCGAGGAGAAGTAAGAAATGGAGAAGACCTACACCAAGGAAGAACTGTTTGACGAAATCGTCCGCGTGATGGGCGATCTCTTCGAGGTTGACACCGAAGGCGTCACCCGCGAAAGCCGCCTCGTCGAGGACCTCGACCTTGACAGCATCGACGCCGTCGACATGATCGTGCACCTGCAGAACATGATCGGCAAGCGCATCAAGCCCGAGGCCTTCAAGTCCGTGCGCACGGTGGGCGACGTCGTCGACGTCATCTACGACTTCTCGCAGCAGAACGGCGAAGCCGCCAATTAAGCGGCGCGCCTGATGACGGGCACGATTCTCAATGCGGTCACGGCCGCCGTCATGGCGGTCTGGCCGTTTTTCGTCCTTTACGCCGTGACGAACGGCCTGATGACGCTGCTGCTGGCGGGCACCGCCTGCGTGCTCGGCGTGAGGCTCGCGCTCGCCTTTGCGGGGCGCGGCGAGACCGCCCGCAGCGGCCGCCTTCTTTCGGCTGCGGGCCTCGTGCTCGTGGGCCTTGCGGCCCTTCTTGACGAGGCCGACTGGATGCTCTGGTATCCCGTCCTCGTCAACGCCTCGCTCCTCTCCGTCTTCGGCGCCTCGCTCTTTTCGGGCATGCCCGTCGTCGAGCGTCTGGCGCGCCTCGGCCTGCGCGGCAAGCCCCTGCCGCCCGAAGGCGTCGCCTACACGCGACGCGTGACGGCCGTCTGGTGCGGCTTCTTCGTCGTCAACGGCAGCATCGCCGTCGCAACGATCCTCGCGGACGACCTGACGCTCTGGGCCCTCTGGAACGGGGGGCTGAGCTACGTTGCCATCGGCTGCCTCATGGGCGGCGAATATCTCTACAGGAAGCTTGTCAAGCATGTCTGATGCCAAGCGCTCACCCGTCTCAGGCTGGCTCGAAGGCCGCCCTGAGGCGCCCGCCGCAGTCCATGCGGACGGTGCCGTGACGACCCGCGCCGAACTGGCGCGCAGGGTCTCGGCCGCTGCCGCCGCACTCGCAGACATGCCTGCGGGCTCGCGCATCGCCGTTGACGCCGATGCGCCGCACGACTTCGCGGTGCTCCTCTCGACCGTCCTCTGGAGGGACTGCGTGCCCGTGCTCTTTGCGGGTCGCGGCGCCATGCACGAGACGCTCGCAGACGAATACGACGCCGTCCTCACGACGGAGTCGCATAGGTCGTTCCCGAAGCCCGCTCTCGTCGCGGACTTCGCCGAGAATCCGTGCCCGGCTTCCGAACTCAGGGCGCCCGAGGCGGAAAGGCCGCTCGTACTCTTCACGTCGGGCTCTTCGGGCACGCCCAAGCGCATTGAAAAGACCGTCGGCCTCATGAGCCGCGAGGCCGTGATCACGCAAAGGCTTTTCGGCCGTCATCTCGAGGGCGCCGTGATCGCCGCCACGGTGGATCCGAGGCATCTCTACGGCCTCACCTTCGCCGTCTGGATGGCGATGACGACGGGCACGCCCGTCGCCGACGCCCGCACGGTCTATCAGGAACAGCTTCTCGAATTCGACCGTCCCGTCGCGCTCGTGACGACGCCCACCTTCATGAGGATGCTCGACACGGCGCTCGAACGCCCCCGCATCGCCTTCTGCCTGACGGCCGCGGGCGTGCTCGACGACGAGGCGCTCTCTCGCATGCACGCCTGGACGGGCGTCGCCGTGCACGAAATCTACGGCAGCACCGAAACGGGCGTCGTCGCCTCGAGAAGGCACGACGCGGGACGCATGAATCCCGCCTGGACGCTCATCGACGAGGGCGGACTTGAGGAGACGGAGCAGGGCTGGAGGCTTGCCTCGCCGCTTCTTCCCCAAGGCAGCATCCTGCTCGACGACCGTCTGGAGATGTCCTCCGACAAGGTCTTCAGGCTGCTCGGCCGTCGCGACCGCATCGTCAAGATCGGTGAGATCCGACTCTCGCTCACCGAAATCGAACGCGTGGTGAAGGAAGCTCTGGGGCTTGAGATCCGAGCGCTTTCCGTGAAGCAGGCGGGCCGCACCGTGATCGGCGCCGTCGTCTGCGAGCGCACGTCGCCGGGCTGGCGGGGGCGCTGTCCCAACCGCATCGAGACGACGGCGGCGCTCGCCGGGAGGCTCGATCCGCTCGCTCGTCCGCGCCTCTGGCGCCACGTCGCCGACTGGCCGACAGACGCTCAGGGCAAGGTGGTCGTGCCGATGCTTGCCGAACTCTTCGAACACAAGGAGACAACACATGGCTGACGAACTGAAGGGCGCCCTGGAGGTGCTCTCCCGAACCGAATCCTCGATCGAGGCCCGCCTCGTGCTGAGCGAGGGCATGTCCGTCTTCGACGGGCACTTTCCGTGTCTGGCCATTCTGCCCGGCGTCGTGCAGCTCAACCTCGTCGAGACGCTGGCAGCCGAATGGGCCGGGAGGCCCCTGCGCATCGCCTCCATTCCCCAGATGAAGTTCACGGTGCCCCTGCGTCCGGGTGACGCGCTCCTCGTGAAGCTTGCCTTCAAGCCCGCCGAGGACGGTCTCGGCGCGTCGTTCTCCCTTGAAAAGGAGAAGGACGGCGAGGCCGTGCCCGCAAGCCGCGGACGCATTGCGTTCATTTTCAGGTGACGGACGGCGTCATGTCAGACTTTCGTCCCGTCGTCATCATTCCGAGCCGCAACCACGGGCTCACCCTCGGGGGCGTGCTTGAGGGCCTTGCGCCCTTGAAGCTTCCCGTCATCGTCGTCGACGACGCAAGTGATGCCGAGAGTGCGCGCGAGCTTGACAGGCTTGCCGCCCTGCATCCCGAGATGACGCTTCTGCGCCACGAGGTCAACCGAGGCAAGGGCGGGGCGTTTCTGACGGGGCTCGAACATGCGGTCTCCGAGGGCTATACGCATGCGCTTCAGGTCGACTCCGACGGCCAGCACGACCTCGCGGACGCCCCCGCGCTCCTCGAGTCCGCCCGCAGGCATCCCGGCGTCCTCTGGTCGGCGCGTCCCGAATACGACGAGTCCGTTCCGAAGAAGCGCCTGATCGGCCGCTACGTCACGCACGTCTGGGTCTGGATCGAAACGCTCAGCTTCGAGATCGTCGACAGCATGTGCGGCTACCGCGTCTATCCCGTCGCCGACACGCTTGCCGTGATAAAAAGCCGTCCCGTGGGCCTTTTCATGGACTTCGATACCGAAATCATGGTCCGCCTCTACTGGCGGGGCCTGCCCGTGCGCTTCATCCGCAGCCGCGTGATCTATCCCGAGGGCGGCAGGTCCAACTTCCGCATGTGGGAGGACAACGTGCGCATCTCGAAGATGCACGCGCGCCTCTTCATCGAAAGCCCGCTCTGGTGGCCCGCCCGCATCCGCAGGCTTTTCCGCCGCGAACCCGTCTGAGGAGAAGAGATGACCGAAGCCGAATCGAAGGAAGGCAGGGAAGGCGGGGAGCATTGGAGCACCACGCCCGAACGTCGCGGCATGTGGGGGCTCAGGCTGCTGTGGCTTCTCTACAGGATCGGGGGCAGGCCTCTCTTTGCGCTCATCGGAACTCCCGTTGCTTTCATCTTCAGGCTCACGGGGACGCGTGCCCGTGAGGCGAGCGACCGTTTTCTCGAGCGCGTCGCCGAGCGCAGGGAGGCGCTCGGTCTTGTGCTTCGCCCCGTCTCGGGGCACGCCCACTTCAGAGCCTTCGCCACGAGCATGCTCGACCGTCTTGCCGCATGGGCGGGCGACCTGAAGCTCGCGCGCGACGTCGACTTCGCCGACGAGGAAAGCCGCAGGCTTCTCTGCGAGCCCACGCCCGACGGCAGGGGCAGGCTCGTGCTCGTCTCGCATCTGGGCGTAGCCGAGGCGACTCGTGCGCTCGCCCAGCACGACAGGGCCGTGCCCGTCTGGGCGCTGATGTTCGACCGTCATGCGCCGAGGTTCAAGGCGATGCTCGAGGCCGTTGCCCCCGATGCCTCGCGCCACGTGATCGCCGTCGACCGTCTCGGCGTCGAGACCGCCTCGATGCTCCAGGATGCCATCGAGCGCGGCGAATGGGTCGCAATCGCGGCCGACCGCACGCCCAACGATGCGCTCACGCGCGGCGACCGGTCCGTCACGGCGGACTTTCTCGGCCGTGAGGCGCCGTTTCCCGCCGGTCCCTTCATCCTCGCGTCGCTCCTGAAGTGCGGCGTGGTCACGCTCTTTGCCGTGAGGGAAGGGAACCGCATTCTCATCAAGTGCGAGCCTTTTGCGGATGAGGTGAAGCTCCCGAGGCGCGGCCGCGAGGCCGAACTTTCGCGCCTGGCCTCTCTCTGGGCGCAGAGGCTTGAGGCCGAGGCGCTCGAGCATCCCGCCCAATGGTTCAACTTCTACGACTTCTGGCATGAGGAGGATCGCAGGTGATCCGCTTTATCAAGAAATTCGCCGTCTTCTTCATTGCGGCACTGGTCCTCACCTTCATCTGGTTCAAGACCGCAGGCGCCGCTGAGACGCAGGACGCCGCAAGGCTTGAGGCGCTCGCGAAGCGTCTCAACGACTTCACTTCGCTTGAGGCCGACTTCACGCAGAAGCGCACCCTAGGCGCCGCGGGCCGCACGCTCACGAGCACGGGCACGCTGTCGCTCACGGGTGACGGAGCCTTCTCCTGGGTCCAGAAGACGCCTTTCGTACAGACGGTCTCGCTCAAAGACGGCGTCTTCACGATCCGCTACGAGGACGAGGCGCCCGAAGTGATGAAGGCCGAAACCCATCCCGCCGTTCTTTCCGCCGCACGTCTTCTCACGTCCGTGATGAGGCTCGACGCGGCCGCGCTGCGGGACGCCTTCGACTTCACGCTCGTGGGCGGCGAAAAGCCCGCCGACGCTTGGACGATCACGCTCAGGGCCCGCGACGAGGCTCTCGGCCGCATTCTCGGCACCGTGACGCTGAAGGGCTCGGAATACGTTGAGTCGATCAGAATGTCTCCTTCTAACGACAACGTGACCGACATGATTCTCTCCAACGTGAGGATCGTGAAAGGGGCCTGAATTCGATATCGTCGAAGCGACGAGGCTTTTCAAGCTTCAAGCTTTCGAACCTGCTGAGTCGCTTCGGGACGACGCTGAGGCGGAGTGCCCGTTGGAAGAGTAGACTTAAACGCTTTCCCTCCGTGCAAAGTGCCCGCCCCGCGCAGCGGAACGGAACGGAGAGGAACGGACCAGACTGGACAGACCAGAGGAGAAGCGGCCTTGACCGATCAGTTTTCCATCATCACCACGCTCGTGACGGGCTTCGGGCTTGCGCTTGTTTTCGGGTGGCTTGCAGAGCGCTTCCTGAAGACCCCCACGCTTGTGGGCTACATCATCGCGGGCGTGTCCGTGGGCCTCTTCCCGCTCCTTCCCAACGTCGACCGCGTCGTCACGGAGCAGTTCGCCGAAATCGGCGTGATGCTCCTGATGTTCGGCGTGGGCCTGCATTTCTCGGTCGCCGACCTCGTGAAGGTCAAGGGCGTGGCCGTCACGGGCGCGATGCTGCAGATGGCCGCATCGGGCGCCGCCGGCACGGCCGTCGCGCTCCTTGCCTGGGACTGGGCGCTTCCCAATGCGATCGTCTTCGGCATGACGCTCTCCTGTGCATCGACCGTCGTCGTGATGAAGGCCCTTGAGCTTCGCAAGCTTTCCGTCACGCCGAGCGGCCAGGTCGCCATCGGCTGGCTCGTCGTGCAGGACCTCGTCACCGTCTTCATCATGGTGTGCCTGCCGCTCGTCGCGCAGGTGACGCAGGGCGAGGGGCCCGTTGATCCGAGGCTCATCGTCATCTCGCTCTCCAAGACGCTGCTCGGCGTCGCGGTGTTCGTGGCCGGCATGCTCATCGTCGGCAAGCGTCTCTTCCCGTGGATTCTCCAGCGCGTGGCGCTCTCGGGTTCCCGCGAGCTCTTCACGCTCTGCGTGCTTGCGATCGCCATCGGGATCGCCTACGGCGCGGGTGCGATCTTCAACGTGAGCTACGCTCTGGGCGCCTTCTTCGCAGGCATGGTGATGCGCGAGTCTAGCTTTGCGCACCGTGCGGCCCGCAACTGCCTGCCGTTGCAGGACGCGTTTTCGGTGCTGTTCTTCATCTCCGTGGGCCTCATGCTCGACCCGTACGTCTTCGTGAACGAACCCTGGGCCGTGATCGCCGTGATGCTCATCATCATGTGCATCACGAGCAGCGTGACGGCCGCGCTCGTGCTGCTTCTGGGCTGGCCGCTCGACACGGCCCTCGTCATGGGCGCCTGCGTCTCGCAGCTCGGTGAATTCTCCTTCATTCTCTGCGGCCAGGGCATTGCGCTCGGGATCGCGACGCCGGGCACGATGAGCATCGTCGTGGCAGCCTCGATTCTGACGATCGCGCTCAATCCGCTGATGTTCACTGCCATCCCGCACGTGAGGAACCTCCTCGTCTCCCGCCGTCCGTTCTTTGCGCGCATGGCCGAACGCGTCTCGCCGCTCGCCTCCGTCGAGCCCAAGACCATCAAGGGGCACGTGCTCATCGCGGGCGTCAACGAGGTCGTACTCGCGCTCCTGCCGAGGCTCGAGGCCCGCGGCATCGACTTCACCTGCTTCGTGATGAGCGACACGACCGCCGCGGTCGTCGACTCCTACAAGCATGGTTCGGCCATCGTCGGCAATCCGTCCGACCCCGCGCTCCTCGTCCAGGGCCATCTCGTCGATGCTGAGGTCCTCGTGCTGCCGTCCTCCGACATGGTCCTCAACAAGACCGTCTTTGCGGCCGCGCGCGAACTCAAGCATGATTGCCGCATCATCGTGCGCGTCGCCAACCCCGAAAACCTCAGGGCTGTGCCGTCCGACGAACACACCCGCATCCTCAACGACACCCAGATCGCCTCCGAAAGCCTCGGTGAGGCCGTGGCCGACGTCTTCGGCATCGGCGCTCAGGTTCGCCACGAAAAGGCGGTCGCACGAGGCGAGGCGACGAACGACGTCGACGAGGACGAAGGCGCCGCCATCATCGCGCAGGCCCGCGCCGAAGCCGCCGCGAGCGCCGCCCGGCATGCGGCCCGAAATACCTCCCGCCGTTCGATCTTCGACGGCATCAGGGAGAAGATGGCGAAGCGCCGCGAGGAAAAGGCGAGGGCGAAGGCCGCCGTCAAGGCCGCCCAGGCCACTCAGGCTGCCGAGGGTGGTGAAGCCGCAGACGCCGCGTTCGATGCGTCTGCCGTTCCCGAGGCTCAAAAGCCCTCCTTCTTCTCCGGCATGAAGGACAAGATCGTCGGCCTTCGCGTCAAGCAGAGGATTGCGGATCTCAAGGTGAAGGAAAAGATCGCGGACCTCAACGTCAAGGAGAAGCTCGACAACCTCAACGTCAAGGAGAGGATCGAGAACCTCGACGTCAAGGGCAGGATTGAAAGGCTCGACGTCAAGGGCCGCATCGAAAATCTCAACCTCAAGGACAAGATGGACAAGATCAAGGGCGTTGACTACAAGAAGTGGATGCCGTCCTTCGGCAAGTCCGCCGCTGCCGCTGAAGCCGCACAAACTGCAGAAGCTGCTGAAAAGGCTGAGGCTGCCGAGGCCGCTCAGCCCGTTCAGGCCGAATCCGCCGCGCCCGCTGCAGCGCCTGTCGACGTGCAGCCCGAAGTCGTGCAGTCTGAAGCCGCTCAGTCCGAGAGCACCGTCGAAGAGGAACGCACCACCGAAGTTCAGGCACCCGCCGTGAGCGAATCTTCCGTGAAGGACGTTCCCGCGTCCGATGCGCCGGCTGATGCATCTGCCGAGGCGGCGTCCGAAGAGGCGAAGCCCGCGCTCACGGACGACCTGAAGAAGACCGAACAATAACCAGAGGATCATGAGCAGGAGGACGCGGTTCATCGACAGGCTCACGCAACCCGCAGGCACCTTGCCTGCGCTGGTTTGGGCCGCGTGCATCCTTCTCATTCTTGCGCTCACCGTCATCGGCTTTCCGAAGGGCGCCCTTTCGACCGACATTCTTGATCTGCTGCCGTCCTCTTCCGCCGACGTAAGGACGGGAGAACTTGCTCAGGCCGCCACGCGCGGCATCGCCGACCGCGTGATCTGGGCCGTCCGCGAGGACGCATCGAACCCCGGCGCCGCGGACGAATTCGTCCGAAGCCTCTGGGAGCGCGAGCTCGTCACGTCGCTTTCGGGCCGCATGGACGAAGCGGACCGCAGGATCTGGCTTGAGGCCATGAGGCGGGACGTCCTCGGACTGCTCGACGAGAAGACCGTCTCGGGACTTCTCGGGGACAAGGCAAAGGGTCACCTGAGGTGGATGCTCGGCCAGCTCTACAGTCCCGTCGCAGGCGTCACCGGCGACGAGTGGCGTGCGGATCCGTGGCTTCTTCTCCGTTCGGTCATGATGTCTCAGGGCAGGGGCATGCCGACGCTCGACGACGGCTGGATCACCGCAAAGGATTCCGACGGGCGCTCCTGGCGCCTGCTGACGGGCCGCGTGCCCGTGTCCGCGCTCTCGGGCGACGGGCTCAAGGCCTGGATCGCCGCCGAGGCCGACATCCGCAGGGCCGTTCTGTCCGAACGTCCCGACGCCGCCATCGCAGGGCAGGGTGTTCTCTACTACAGCCATCACGCGGCCTCTCAGGCCGAGGGCGACATGAAGCGTCTCGGTTCGCTCTCCTGCGTCCTCCTCGCCGTCTTCATCTTCGTCGCCTTCCGAAGCTTCAGGCCCGTCCTCCTCTGCCTGCTTTCCGTCTCGGCGGGCGCGCTCTGCGGCACGGCCGCCACGCTGGCGGTCTTCGGGTCGCTCCATGCCGTCACGCTCGTCATGTGCCTGAGCCTCATCGGCATCTCGGCCGACTACACGACCTACTATCTGATGCGCCGCCGCTGGGCGGGCGGGATCGAAACGCCCGCAGGCACGCTTGTGCACCTGAGGCCCTCGCTCCTGCACGCGCTCCTCACCACGGTCACGGCCTATGCGCTCATGCTCGCCGCGCCTTTCCCCGGCCTCAGGCAGCTCGCGCTCTTTGCGGTCTGCGGACTCGCGGGCGCCTGGCTCACGGTCGTCGCCTGGTTCCCGTTCCTCGTCAAAGGCTTCCCCGTCCGTCCTCTGCCCGCCCGAAGCCTGCTTTCGGCCTACGCGGACGCATGGACGCAAGGGCGCCTCTGGACGAAGGCCTTCCTCGTCCTCTTTGCCTGCGTATCGGTCTTTGGCGTCGCGCGCCTTAGCGTCAACGACGACCTCTCGGCCCTGCAGACGCCGCCCGTCAGACTTGCCGCAGAAGAGAAGGTGATCTCCTCGCTTCTCGGCATCGGCTTTTCCCAGACGTGGTTCGCCGCCACGGGCAAAACCCCCGACGAGGCGGTGCAAACGCTTGAGCTCTTGCGACCGAAGCTTCATGAACTGGAAAAAGAGGGCTTTATTTCGCGTCCCGTGATGGTGCCCCTCAGAAGCCTTGACGTGCAGGAAAAGGCCCTTGCCGCGATGAAGGCTGCTGAGCCCTCGATGACGGCAAAGCTCGCGCCGCCCTGTGAGGGATCCGGCTGCACGCCCTACGGGACCGTGAAGCTTGCGTCATGGCTGGCTGGCCCGTTGGGCGACAACTACCGCTCGCTCGTTGCCCGCACGTCCGAGGGCGTCGTGATCCTCGTGCCCGTGACGCTCTCGGCCGGGATCGACGGCGTTTACTGGCTCAACCGCCGGGCCGACTTCGGGGAGCTCTTCTCGGCCTTCCGCCTCGGTCTTACGGGGCTCATCGCCGCAGGACTCGCCGTGCTCGGACTCATGCTCGTGAAGCTCTTTGGCGCAAGGCTTGGGCTCGTCGCGTCGCTGCCCGTCGCGGGCGGCCTGCTTGCGGGCCTTGCCGCTGCGGGCATCACGGGCACGCCCGTCAATCTCTTCAGTCTCTTCGCGCTCATCCTCGTCATGGGGATCGGCGTCGACTACACGATCTTCTTTCATTCGGAGGAAGGCGCGGGATCCGCGGACGAGCCGCGGGACCACGTCCTTCATGCGATGGCGGTGGCGCTTGGAAGCACGCTTCTTTCGCTCGGCATTCTGGTGCTGAGCGAGACGCCGGCCGTGCGAAGCTTCGGCCTGGTGCTTTCGGCGGGCGTTCTTTTCGCCTTCCTGCTTGCGCCCGCCACGCGCCTCATCACAAGACGGAACACATACAGGGAGGAGCGTCCACGATGACGTCCGCTTCTTTCAGGGGCCTTGCGGCGCTGGCCGCCGCGCTCATGCTCACGGGCTGCGCCACGGAGCCCGAGTCGCCCGAACTCTTCTTCTGGGTCAAGCCCGGCGTGTGCGCCGCGCTGCCCGACAGTCCCTGCGGCGCCGACATGACCGAAAACGCCATTCTCACGGCGGTCCGCGACGGGCGCACCGAGCGCCTTCTCACGGTCAGGGCCTGCCGCGGCGGCCTGATGTCGCTCGACGTGATGACCCTCACGGGCATGGCCCTCATGAGCGTCACCTATGACGGCACCATGCTCGTGTCGACGAACTACGTGCCACTCCCCAAGGAGCTTCGCGCAGAGCAGATCGTCGCCGACATTCTGATGGGCACGCTCCCCGCCGAAGCGTGGACGACGCTTCCTTCGGGTTATCATCTCAGGATTGAGGAAAAATCGAGAACGCTCGTCGACGGCGACGGCGCCGAAATCGAGCGCTTCACGTATGCAGACGGCCCCCGCGGCGCTAGGCTCGCGAGCCTCAGGCACGAGGCCTTCGGGTATTCGATCGGCTTTCGCTATCTCGAGGATCCCGCCGTTCCCGATTCCACCACCGACAAGCCCGGCCCCAACGAGGAGAAAGCACAGTGACGGTTTATGTTGAAGCCCTGTCGCTCGTCAACGCACTCGGCGAAGACGACGATGCCATTCTTGCCAATCTGGCCGAAGGCCGCGCGCCCGGCATGGAGGGGTCCCTCGTGCTCACCGTCGACGGGTTCGAGGCTCCGTTCGGCCACGTGACGATTGATCTGCCCGACACGAATCCGCCGTCCTCGCGCAACAACAGGCTCCTCAGGGCCTGTTGGAACCTCAGGAAGACCGAGTTCGAAAGCCGCCTCAAGGACTTTGAGGACGAGCGCATCGCCGTCGTGCTCGGCACGAGCACCTCGGGCTCTCAGGAGTTCTCCGACTGGTGGAAGGCACGAAAGTTCGGCTCGGAAATGCCGCCTTTTGCAGGCGAATGGCAGGAAATGGGCGATCCTTCGCGCGATTTCGCATCATTTGTAGGTGCCAAGGGCCCCGCCTATACGATCGCGACGGCCTGCACGAGCTCGGCCCGCGCCATTATCAGCGCAGCCCGCCTTCTTGAGGCGGGTCTGGCCGACGCCGTCATTGCGGGCGGCGCCGACACCTTCGCCGACATGCCCCTGAACGGCTTTCACGCCTTGGGCGTGCTCGCGGGCGAGCGCACGCGTCCCCTGACGGACCATCGTCCCGGCATCACGATCGGCGAGGGTGCAGGCCTGATGCTTTTCACCCGCCGTCCCTCGGCCGTGAAGCTTTCGGGCTGGGGCGAGAGCTCCGACGGTCACCACATGTCGAGTCCCGAACCCGAGGGCAGGGGCGCCGAGGCGGCCGTGCGCGGCGCGCTCTCGCGTGCGGGCCTCACGCCCGACGACATCGTCTACGTGAATCTTCACGGCACGGGCACGGGGCAGAACGACGCCTCCGAGCTTGCCGCCATGAACCGCGTCTTCGGCGGGCGCACCGCAATGTCGTCCACCAAGACCTATACGGGCCACACGCTCGGCGCCGCAGGCGTCACCGACGCGGGGCTGCTCGTGCTCGGACTGATGCACGGGGGGCTGAAGCTCCCCGCCCAATTCTCCGAAGGCCAGACGCCCGACGAGACGCTTCCGCTCTCGGGCGTGTTGCGCGAACCCGCGCTCATTGCGCCCGGCCCCGTCATGAGCACGAACCTCGCCTTCGGCGGCAGCAACACGGCCCTCATCTTCGAACCGACTTCCTGAACGGCACGAATCCATGTCTGAAACCACCCAAACCGAATTTCTTGATCCGGAAAGCTATCTCCCGCACAGGAAGCCCATGTGCGTCATCACCCGCGTCGTCAGCGTGGGCGAGGCGGATGTCACGACCGAGGCGGATCTGGACGCCGACGGCGTCTTCGCCACCCACTGGCGTCCCGATGGAGAGCTGCCCGAAGCCTTCTTCCTCGAGGTGATGGCCCAGACGATCGGCATCTGGTCGCACGTGCACGACGATCTTACCGTCGTGCCCGTGGGCGACAGGAAGGCCGACGCGGGGCTTCTGCTTTCGGTGCGCGGCATCAGGATCGAGCGTTGCGTCAGGAGAGGCGAGGGCACTCTCGTCTGCACCATGTCGAAGATGATGCTCGACGACCGTCTCGCGGTCTTCGAGGGCAAGGTCTCGTGCAACGGCGAAGCCGTCGCTTCGGGACGCCTCACCGTCTTCCAGCCGCTGGAGAGCGAAATCGACTCGCTTCTCGCCGTCTGACGGCATAATTCACCCTCATACTGAAAGTCAATTCAAAAACGGATCATGACCGACTACAAGAAAACCGTTCTCATCACAGGCGCCTCGCGCGGCATCGGACGCGCGTGCGCGGTCGAGCTCGCCCGCACGGGGCACGCGCTCGTTCTCAACAGCCGCAGGCCGTCCGCCGAGATGGACGAGACCGTCCGCCTCTGCGAAGAGGCGGGTGCAGAGGTTCGCACGCTCTTCTTCGACGTGGGCTCGACCGAGGCCGCCCGCACGGCGATCGAGGCCGACATCGCGGCCAACGGCGCCTACTGGGGCGTCGTCCTCAACGCAGGCGTCACCTGCGACAACGCCTTCCCCGCACTTGAGGAGGAGGACTGGAAGCGCGTGATCGACGTCGACCTCAACGGCTTCTACAACGTCATCCATCCGGTCGTCATGCCGATGGTCAGGGCCCGCAAGGGCGGCCGCATCGTCACGATGTCGTCGGTTTCGGGCGTCACGGGTAACCGCGGCCAGACCAACTACAGCGCCGCCAAGGCGGGTCTCATCGGCGCCTCGAAGGCGCTTGCCGTCGAGCTCGCCAAGCGCCGCATCACGGTCAACTGCGTCGCGCCCGGCCTCATCGACACGGGCATGGTCGACATGAACGAAATCGCTCGCGAGCACGCGATGGCGATGATTCCGATGCAGCGCATCGGCACCCCGGAGGAGGTGGCGGCCGTCGTCGGCTTCCTCATGGACGAGCGTGCGTCCTACATCACGCGCCAAGTCATCAACGTCAACGGAGGCATGATCTGATGCGCAGAGTCGTAGTCACCGGCATGGGCGGCGTCACGTCGCTCGGCCAGAACTGGGAAACGGTCAAGGCGGGTCTTCTCGCCCACAGGAACGCGGTGCGCCGCATGCACGAATGGGACGACATCGAGGGCCTCAACGCCAGGCTCGGCGCGCCCGTCCTCGACTTCACGCTGCCCGAGCACTACACGCGCAAGCGCATCCGCTCGATGGGCCGCGTCTCGCTTCTTTCGACCCGCGCGACCGAACTCGCCCTCGAACAGGCGGGCCTCATCGACGATCCCGTCATCAAGAGCGGCCGCACCGGCATCGCCTACGGCTCCTGCACGGGCAGCACCCGCGCCGTGGCCGACTTCGGCGAGATGATCGTCAACCGCAATACGCGCGGCATCACCGCCACGACCTACGTGCAGATGATGCCGCACACCACGGCCGTCAACACGGGCCTCTTCTTCGGCATCACCGGCCGCGTCATCCCGACGCCGAGCGCCTGCACGTCGGGCTCCCAGGCGATCGGCTACGCCTGGGAGGCCATCCGCCACGGCTATCAGGACGTCATGGTGGCGGGCGGCGCCGAAGAGCTCTGCCCCTCCGAGGTCGCGGTCTTCGACACGCTCTTTGCCGCCAGCACCCGCAACGACGAGCCCGAGCTCACGCCGCGTCCCTTCGACGCCAACCGTGACGGCCTCGTGATCGGCGAAGGCGCCTGCACGCTCGTGCTCGAGGAGTTCGAGCACGCCCGCGCGCGCGGCGCCAGGATCTACGCCGAACTCGTCGGCTTTGCGACGAACTGCGACGCCACCCACATCACGCAGCCCAACAGCACAACCATGCGCATCTGCATGGAGGAGGCGCTCAGGACCGCAGGCCTCGCGCCCTCCGACATCGGCTATCTGTCCGCCCACGGCACCGCCACCTCGCGCGGCGACTGCGCCGAGTCGAACGCCACGGCGTCGCTATTCGGCAACAGGACGCCCGTCTCATCCCTCAAGAGCTTCTTCGGCCACACGCTCGGCGCCTGCGGTTCGATCGAGGCCTGGCTTGCCATCGAGATGATGCGCGAAGGCTGGTTCAGCCCGACCATCAACCTCACCGACATTGATCCCGAATGCGGCGAACTCGACTACATCACGGGCAAGGAGCGCAGGATCGACACCGAGTTCGTCCAGAGCAACAACTTCGCCTTCGGCGGCATCAACACGTCGCTCATCTTCAAGCGAATGTAAGCCGAAATTCCAACCGAATAACACGTCAGGAGAATTTTTCTCCTGAAATGTTGGAGAATCCTCCTTTATGACCAAGTTCGCCTCCAAAGTTCTCACTGATTGACAATTCCTTCTTCCATGCGCTCGGCCTGGCAGCAATGTACCA
>ENA-UESE01000399-UESE01000399.1-human-gut-metagenome-genome-assembly--contig:-NODE-399-length-57394-cov-5.998831_pt1 | contig 57394 bp, 61 predicted proteins | sample MGYA00242995_ERZ507996 | MGnify/ENA primary metagenome ERZ507996 (study PRJEB26167, sample SAMN06115489) | human gut metagenome | host: Homo sapiens | place: China:Sichuan | collected 2015-04-15...
TGTTGAAATATGATAGAAATGGAATATTGGATTCAACAAGTTTATTTATTTCAAATAATGAAAGTTTCGTTTTTGATTTAAACAAAAAATTAATCGCCCACTGGAAAGGCAATAACTGCTACAACGAAAAAGGCGAACTAGTAATGACCCGCGAAGCAAAATAATATACCAAAATTAAAAAAATGCCCCCGCTCCTAAAAACGGAGGCAGAAAAGGAGTATGTAATATGAAAGAGTTGAGTATGTTACCTAATTCGTGACGCCAATTCTGATAAAGCATTAATTGCCTGCTTGCCAACCAGTGCCTGAGGCGCAGACGGAGCTTGCAAAAAATGCTTCATCTCACTGTATTTGTATAAAACAGCAAAATATTTTCGTGGCGTAGCTGCCCAAAAATCATTATCACTCCAGCCAAGAATACATGTCGCTGTGGTGTAAATGCTTATCCAATCTAATTCATTGCTTTCTTCATCGGCTTCTTTTTTTTTATTGCATCCTCTTTAAATTTTGCACTTTTTTCCAAAATTTTAGGTGGAGTCAACGGCTCAACAAAAGCCATTGTTATAGGTGCTATGTTTTCAAAAAACAAATACTGTTTCTCATTAAAAGCAATTCTGGCCTTTGCGATTTCTCCTGCTGTGTGATTTTTCATCATTGCACAACAAACAATATCAACACAATGCTGATAGCAAAGATTGTTGTTAACTACAAAGTCATCATAAAGCTTAAACAGCCCTTTGCCTGTGAATTGCTCCAATTGAGCGTAGCCCTTGTTGTCATAATCAAGAGTGTAAACATCGTTGTCAATTTTAATAGTGTAGGGTTTGTTCAAAATGTCTTTAATCATTATTTTTTCCTTTCTTAAATTTGCACATCAAAAAACAGGCACTATTATGCCTGTTTTTTGTAAATTGTGCTTACAACCTTTTTGTAAACAGTTTACTTTTTCTTTATAGCATATTTTTTTTACCCGTTCGGGTAAAGTTTTTGTATTGACAAAATAAATAACTCCTGCTAACGCAAAAACCTGTAACCATAATTGGTTTCGTAAAAATACAAAGCATAACGGGTCTCATCCATTGTGTCATCATTTTCTTTTAACGGTGTGTCAAGGTCAATAAAACGGTCTGTACGCTCTTGCTCATTAGGATAACGGTACAAACCAAACTCTCTTAATGTGTTTTTGCACCTGTCTTTGTTAACAATCAACCTGTCATAATTGATAATAGAACGGACAATTCCTATGCTGTCAATGACTTTGGGCTTCTTTTCATGTACAATGATTCCATTTAAAGCCTGCCTTAGCTTATGATTCTGTTCAGGGCGTGCATTGTCACAGTTAATAAACCTGAAATACCGTCCGTATTCTTTCTGCCTGTCTAAAATCCAACTTATAACTTTGTCTTCATTAATACGAGAACCGTAAAGCTCATCTATTTTGTAATATTTTCCGTCTTTTGTAATACCGTATAATCCGCAAGCCAAAGGGTGAATCCAACCCCAGTCCAAACCGAGAAAATATTCAATAAATTCGTTCTTCTGTATTTTTTCTACAACCGCTTTGTGAGAACAAGTGTGCTTTTGTGTATCAAACGTGTCATAAACCAAACCTTGCGCCACAACCCACAAACCTTTTATCTTCCTCGCTTCAAATACACCCTGATAAAGCTTTTTCTGGTTTTGTATAAAAGATTTTGAAAGATTGGCATTATCTTCCATAGTAAAATGCCAGTAGTCAAAAATACTCTTTATGTTTTCATCATCTTCAAGAAAAGGCTTGATTCTCTCTCTGTAAAGCCAATGGTTCGAACTTTCGGGGTTGCTGTCTGCAATTGCTCGTGCATTCTCCGGAGTAAGACGGGATAAAGCCATGTTGTAAAATCCATAATGATGTTTGGGTAGCTCGTTAGCATACCAAAAATCCCAGGTGGCACCTTGTATATTGGAGTCACTGTCTGATTTCCCCCCGCCTACAACAAGGCAGTTGTACAACTTGCCCCAGAGCTTTATATCGAGCTCTCCGCTTGCAGAATTAAATTTAACTTGTGCTCCATGGTAGTTTTTTAAATACGGCAAAAGCTCGACCAGCACATTGTTACGCACAGTGTTTTTTGAATAACCTGAAAAAACTTTCAAATACTCATTGCCCACAAAGTCAAACATCTGTGGAATTTTGTAAATAATAGAAAGAGTCTTGGCTGAACGCACTGCACCGTCGCATAGAGTGAAAAATGCCATATCTTCGGGCTTTTTGCTCAAAAACAACCTGTGCTTTTTACTGTATTTAGATTTTGTCCAATCAATCGGCATTTTCTATTGCCTCTCCCATTTCTTTTAAACTTTTTAAATATTCTTCTTGCGTGCAAATATCGTTGACTGCTGCATTTTTGGACGAGGCAGATGCAGAAAGTGCACGTTTTTCATCTTCTGTACAAACAAGCTTGTATAACGCAGCATTGAGCGTTGCATTGGTGCTGTCAAACCATTTTAACCTCAAATCCCTTTTTAATTTTGCACGGTTAATGTCTATAGCATCTTTTATTAAAATAGATTCATGAAGTTTTGCTTCATAAAATTCTGATGGCAAAATTTGAGAAAATATGAATATTTCGTCGAGAAAAATCAGATTATTTTCAATTACAATGCTCAGACATTCCTGTTCAATTTTTTTGTACTTTGCTTTTGATAGTTTTTTCATATTCCATTCCTAATTTGTCTGTGTACTTACTTAGTGATTTTTTAAAAATTAAAAAAATCCAGCATAATTTTATTATTATTACATTCGTGCAATAAAAAAGTTATCATATTTTCCGTTTCGATACTTTCCCCCGAAAATAAGTCCAAAGATGTAACAATTGCACATCCTCGGACTGCGGGGGGGAATATGTATTAACTATGCACCTGCATCAACAGTGGCAGTAAGGTCTTTGGCTTTTGAATGTATTTCAATGTCAATAAGCTTTGTTTGTTTTGAACCTTCAGCACCAAATTCGTGCTCTGTGTAAACGCCTTTTCCATCAAATGTTAAAGTTGCAAAATCGTCTTGAACACCGTTTATAGGGATGGCAGTTGCTTTTGCTTTGTAAATACAAAAATGCACGTCACCACCGTCATTGCTGGTGTCTAAAATTTGAGCCTTAAGCTGGAAGTAATTGGGCAAATCTCCTCCGCCAAAACTGAATGTACCGACTTCATCATCGTCAGAACCTGTTTTTGTGTAACTTCCGCCTGTCAGTTGAGCCAGGATCTCCAAACTCAATTTGGCATATTCCATGTTGAAAGTAACAGACTTAATTTTGTTTGAAACTTCCAATACTTTTTCATCACCTGTCAAAGATTTTTCTTCCATTTCATAAGTAACTGAAATCTGTCTTACACCTGGTAAATCAATGCCGTCACCACAGGTGAATTTTGTTTCGGAATCTTCTGTAACAGGAAATAATTTGGCGTCATCAACGCCGAAGAGTTTTGTTACTGTCTTAAGTGCCATTTTTTTCTCCTATCTGTTGTAAGTAACTGTAATATCCAACACGTAACCGTGTCTTTTTGACGGGTCTTTGTCCGCAAAATAAGGCCCCTGATTAAGCTTTATGTGCATAGTTTTTCCGTTAACAACAATTGCTTTTTGAAAGTTGTCTTCGGGAAAAAGCAGATTGTACAAAGCAAAACAGGTGTCTCTTGTAAGTTTTAAATCGGAAAATTTGACCGTTATTCTTATACGAGAGCGCATTGCCAAATCGCACGGAATATTGTCACAAAGCGTCAAAAGTAGTAAATCTTCGCCTTTTGCCGAGTCATAATCATATTTGATTACACTCTCATCAGCGAGCGTATTTTGGACAATGAAGCTTTTTATGTCATCTAAAATCATTTTTTTCTCCTGTAATTAAGCAAAATAAACCTCATTAACCGCGCAAATAGAATCGGCAAGAGGATAATAAGGATTTACATTGATAACCTTAAATTCTTTGTCTTTAATTTCTAAAATATCGTCCACCTTCACTACAGATTCTGTGTAAAGACGTCCGGAAGATGTGAGCTCCTGCCCTTGTGAATTAACAGTTAATGAATGTTTAAATTCAATTCTGCAATCTATCTCATCTAATGCAATAATATTGGGTCTTCCGTCACTGTCAGAACCATTCACTGTCTTTAAAACAGCTCTTTGCGTGAGCAAATTAGTGAAATACCCCATTTTTCCTCCTTATTGAATGTAGTTTGTGAAAAAGCCTTTCTTAACCCATTTTTTGATTAAATAAAGCGCTGTCGAAGAATCCAACAGTGTGTCTTCATTTAATGAAACAGGCGCATTATATGATATTGAACCTGCACCGAGAGAAATCGAAGAGATGTTAGACTCCTGATTTTTCTTGTGTACACTTGATTCCTTGCTCAACATAGAGTAGGCCTCTTCGCACACCGCATCTTTGATGTCCTGCGGAAGCTCAAAATCTCTTGGAAAAGCCATTGGCTGGTCGTTTTCAAGAGGCTTGCCCACAAAATCAAAACGATTTATTTTTCGGCTTGCAGTGATTAAAAGCTTTTCCTTCACCCCGTCTTCGGGCTTTGAGTCAGGATTTGTCCATTTGTCTGAATCAAATCGCTCATCAAAATAGGCCTCCGCCTCTTCTAAAGTGACGAAGGAATTTTGAAACAATACTAGTGTCATAGTTTTTCCCTTTCTTTGAAAATTTATGTTTAAATCCTCGTTCCTCCCGTTATTGCTCTAAAACGAATGATAAAAAGGGCAAACGGCACATCAGTGCCGCTGCCCGGATAAATCGAATATGCAAAACAAATATTTTGACTAAGCAGAAGCTTCCGGTGTCAAAACAGCGAAAGGATAACGGTTTGAACCGCCTTTTCTTGTAATCGGGTTAGCAACTTGAACACCGAGTCTCATTACGCAGCGTAATGCAACCATGTCTTGTTGTGCAAGGTTGTACGCAATGGAACCGTCAGTGTTTTGGATAATAGCTTGATCAAGCACTTTGTAAGTGATGTCCTGTCTGATAGAGTAAACAGCTTTTGAGAAATCACCGGCAATCAACAAAGCTTTTGTTGCATCAAAAATACCTGTTGCGTCATAAACCATAGGACGTCCAACAAGGCTTACAGGCATTTCAGAAGTTAAACCGGGTGTGTAAAGAAGCTGGTTGTTTTTGTCACGAAGGTTTCTGAATTTAGCTTCTAATGTGCTGTCAGCATAAAAACCTGTAACTTTGTAACCAGAAGCTTCAACCAAAGACATAACACCGTTTTCACCAATGATGTCACCGGCAATATCTTCGTTTGTACCGATTTCTACTTTGTTGTTTTTTGCAATTGCTGCAGTAACAATTGCATCAGGATAAGATGTAGGTTTATTTACACCGAAAAATACTGCATCATCAATAGCTACACCAAATGCTTCTACGATTTGAGGCTTGATTTCATCCCACATAGAATATTGTGCATCTTCAAAAACAGCTTCCGGAATAGGTACTATTACTGCAATTTCTTCAGCAGTAAGAGTTAATTTGTCCCATTCAGCGTTTGTTGTTTTTTTCATGTCAGTGTCGCCGTTAAGAAAGTATGCTGTCGGCAAAGTGGAAGCAATAGGAAGAGTCTTTTGCTTTGCACTCATGTTTGGTAATTGTTTAAATAACTGTAATGCAGCAGAAGCTTTAGGAACCTCTTTGATAATTTCGTTTGATGTTTCAACGGGAATTAATGCTTCTGCATTTGTGCGTGAAATAATTTTTGCATCTTGTGCCATTTTAGAATTTTTCCTTTCTGTAATTTAATACTGTCTTAATCAACGCCCCAATGCCGCCCGAATATAGGCATCCATTTTTTGTGAGGGGGTCAGATTTTTTATGCCGGATGCTTTGAAAGTACCTCCGGCATTTTGTTTTTGAGCTTTGAAAAGAAATTTGTTGTTTTCTTTGTAATCTTCAATAAATGTTTCCAAATCCTCTGCCGTAACTATATCAGCGGGGATATCTTTTGCAACAAGCTCGCTTTTGATACATCCGGCTCTGTCAAGTTTTTGGATTAAAGAAAGATTACGATGTTCTTTTTTCAGTGCATCGAGCTCTTTTTGAATTTCATCAGCTTTTGCTTTAATCTCGAGCTTTTGCTGTGTTTCGGCTTTTGAAGACGTGCGGTATTTTGCCGCTTCCTTACGGAGTTTTTCAATCTCTCTTTTCATTTGCCCTGTCGAATTTCCGCGAAGAAGTGCATCCATCTTTTGTGATGGAGTAAGCTCTTTTTCGTTTTCCTCGACTTCGGCCGCCGGGGCCGGTGTTTGAAAATCGCTGCCAATACCTGATTGGCCATCCTGTGCAGTATTTACTGTAATCTGCGCAGTAGAATTAAGGTCCTGTGTACCTGACATAGGAACTCCTTTCTTTTGTTGCGGACTGTGTAATAAAAAAATGCGAAACAGCCCAGGTGTAGTGTGTAAGTTAATGAATAAAAAAAACGGCATTTTGTTAAAAATGCCGTGCAAAATAGCTGGATCGATGCAATTGTCTGTGGACAACTGCGAGTCTAACTATTATGCACGCTAAAGGTTGTAAAAAATTAATGTATTTTCCGTTTTACTCAATTTTTAACAGATTTTTTATAATACAAACCTTTTTCTTTGTTATAAACGTAAGTTACATCATCATCTTTTGTTTCACTGTAAACTTGAAAATTCCTGTAACCGTCAGTTTTTTTCAAAAGAATACAAATAGGATGTTTGGCATCAAAATATACCGTATCACCTGTAATCTCTTTGTATTTGCCATTCTTGTCTTTTTGCAAAACATACAAAAGCCACTCTCCATTGCCGTTTCTGGCGCTGGCATAGTGTGTGCCGAGTATTTCATTTTCTCCATCAGAATTCAAATCAAAAAACACAGCCGCACAATCTTTTTTGTAAATATCATGCAGCGCTGCATACGCCTCCGACAATCGGATACGTTTTAAAATCCAGTTCCACAGAATTTCAGATGCTTCACTGCTGCTGTTGGAATCTTCCAAATGCAGACAAGCACGCGGTAAATCAAAAGCCAAGCCAGCGAAGGCCGCGCTGAAGCATAGGATCAAGCTGAAAACCACTTTGATTATTGTTGATTTCGATTTTTTCATGTTCATCATCGGGGAAAGTCTGTATATAGTATAATCTGAGCGATTTTGCTCGCGTTTTAATCAGATCTCTTTTTTGTACAGCACGAAAAACAGCTCTCTCTTTTGTATCGTTGTTTTTGTCCTGTAGTGAATCAATCACTTTGTATTCGTTGTTTTTGTATAAATTCCAGTATTTCTGGTTATCATACAAGGCAGTCTTTGCATCACCGGAGAGCTTTTTATACAAAAGTGAATAATATTTATCCACTTCGCTGTTCCAGGCTCTTGCAGCTTTTAGTGTACATTTTGTCCATTCATCAAGATTCTGTGTCCCTGTTTTGCAGGCACTTTCTTGAATGTCAACCGGATGTTCAAAGGCTTCTTTAGCGCCTGTAACCCCTGTAGTCAGACCCAAAACCAGAATAAAATACAAAAATTTTTTCATACATAAATGATACAGGATTAAATAATTGTTCGCAAGTAATCGAATCGGCAATCTTAATCAATATCGCCCAGCCACCACCTCTTTCTTTAATGAATTTTTCTAAGCAGGATGTGCTCTGTAATGACTTTTCACTTCTATTCCGTCAGATCTGGTATAGCCTGAAACAAATATCATTCCGGAAGCTTTTGCCTGCTTGTTTGTAGGAATACCAATTGATTTTTTTTGAAAATCAATTGCTTCTTTGTTGTCACTCAATTCTTTATCAGACATATTTTCAATGTCTTCTTTTGTATAAATTTTGTTAGAATTTGTTATTTCGTTAATGTAGTCGCTGTAGTTTTTGTTCTCATCAAATTTTCGGGTGTTTGTTGTTTTTTCAACGTAAACATTTTTTGTCACTCTGCCTTGAAGGGGCATATTTTTATTTTGTGATGTATTCTTAATAGCATTTGCAGGTTTAAAGTCTGCAATGTTTTTTGTATTGTTTTCCAAATAAGATGAAACATAATTTATATCAATTTCCGAATATATATCGTTAAAGTTTTTGTGGCTTTTTGCATAATGTTCAGAGGTTCTTTTTATTGCAAATTCACTTGTGCCTTTGATTATTTTGCTACAAGTAAACTTGCCAAAATGGGCACCAATTAATCCTCCTGTAAAAGAGCCTATGCCTACAGTTTGCACAGAACCTCCGGCAGCTCCGATTGTTGCACCTGCTTCTGTTCCAACAAGACGTCCTACTGCCATGCACGTTTCGGCAGAGGCACTTTCTATCCCCTGCCTTATAACAGTACTTATACCTATTTCAAAATAAATCATTTTTTCTGCCTCTTCAGGAGAAAAGCCTTTTTTTATTAGCTCTTTATAGCGTTTTCTGGTATATTTGGCACCGTCTTTTGATTTCATTGAAACATTGCCCCAGTTTAAACTTTTCTTCAAAATTTCTCCTTTCTAAAAAACACAGACAGATTACTTATCTGCCTGTGTTAAATTAGTCTGTATTTTGTAATATTAACGTGCAAAAATTAATATAATGATACACACAGTTATTATAATGGCTGTTCTAATAATGGAAGAAGGTCTAAGCGCCTCTTCGTTCGATTTTTCAAAATCTGATTTGTCCAATATTTGCAAAGAGTCTAGGTTAAAATCCGTTTTGAATATCCAGGAGATTATAAACTCTATAATAAGAGCGATTATTATACACACCGCATTAATAAGAAAAAAACCTTTCTTTTTAGAAAGTTTTTCTCTTATTTTTTGTGGAAAATTTTGTTTTTCCTGTTCTTTTATAAGTTTTACCAGCTTTTTGTCCATATATTTATTTTTGCATAGATTTTTTTCAAAAAGTTATCATATTTGCCGTTTGACTACAAAAATTAATATTAAATAATTGGGTTATTCTGAGCATCATCCACTTTATCTGTGTCTGATTCAAAATCTTTGCTATTTTCTTGTTTCATTTGTTCCAGAGCTTCTTTCAATGACATTTTGTCTGCTCTTTCCAGCTCCATTCTTTCCATCTCTGCCATTGCATCTTCTTCTGATACATTGTCCAAAGTCATAATAGTTGTCAACTTGCTTTGAGTGCCGGCTGCAACTCTGCTGTTTTCAGTGTTAACAAGCTCTGAATAGTCAGCCGGAATTGGTTCACCCCAGGCAATGTTTACACTTTTAACAGGTGTTGAATTTAAAGCCATAGCACAGCTTACAACGTTTTGTATCGTAGATGTAAACGAAACCTGCTTTATGTCATCCACTTTGGAAAGTGCAGCAATAAATATTTTTCTCAAACTTTCACCCGACATGTTGCCTGAAATATCCAAGCCGTAAGCTTGAGGAGGCGTTTTTGTCAGAATGTAGAAAAATTGAGTAAGAGTTTCAATGTGCTTTGCAATGGCATCAGCTTGCAAATCTGCAGTAATATATTCAGGTTTAATGCCGTCAGTGCCGACTTTCAAAAAGTCGGAATCAGGGAAGATTCTTTCATTGGTGATAGGATTCATCTCCAGATTCTGCTCACTGCCTGCCAACTTAGGATTTGCATGGCGGTTGATTATCTTAGAATTCTGGCTTATTGTGAGCATAATCTCTTCTACAATTGACTTGCAGCGTTTGTAATCACTCTCTCCAAAGTAAGAGTCACTTTCTGTAGAATTTTTTGTAGGGAATACAAGAAAATCATTCCAGTATTCAGAAAAATCATCTATTATTGGAGTGTTAAACTCTGCCATTTCGTCTTCATCCAAAAGCCGTCCAAAGCCTCCGTTGTTTGCAGTCCAAATTTCGTTTTCTACATAACCTTTGTGATGTTTTTCAACTTTTTTGTATTCTTTTTTTACCCCGTTTTCGTTAATTTCTAAAGGATAAACCAGAATGTGGCCGGCAATATCATTTAAATTTCCCTGATTAAAAACAGGAATCCAACAATCAGGACAAATAGAAAATATTTTTGCCTTGCCGTTTTCCAGTGCCACCTTAAACAATCCGTTGCCAAATCTTGAATTGTCAATATACACTTCTTTTAAAACAGATATAAAATTGTTGTTTTTTGCAATTTCGTCCCATTCATCCTGCAGATCGTCATCCACGTTTACTGTAATACCTTGATTTGTTAAAAAACCTTTGAAAAAATCAGTCAGTGCCCAAAAAAGATTAATGTTAATCAAAGATTGAGCAGTTGTGTTGTCCAGAGGATAGCGTTTTCTTATTTTTAAAACGGTTGAACTAAAAGCCTTGTTAAAATCCCCGTTATATAGATTGCGGTAATAATCGTATTGCGAAAATCTTTCAATAGTGTCTGTATCAAATTTAGTATTTTTAATGTCGAAATTTGTAAACATTTTAACCTCTTTTTCTTTTTTTGTAATAAAGCATAATAAAAGGGCAGCAAATTGCGGTTGCTGCCCGGGATTGTAATAATCCTAAAAATTCATAAAGATTTTAAATAAATCTTCTTCTTTAATAAAAATATCATTGCATAAAAACTCAATAAAAAGTTATCATATTTCCCGTTAGACTAAAAATTTTACACTTTTATAACAAGTTCGTTATACATTTGCGGGAATCCTCTGAAATTTTCTTGATTACCGAGCTCTTTACACCTGTCAAAAGTCCTGTCACAGCTGGTTTCTTCGCCTGTATATCCACAACGGCAATCTTTGAACCTTCTTACCTGACAAGTTGTTCGATACTTCATAATAGGGGCTTGTATTTCGTATCCGCCAAGTGAAGTTTCGATATCCATGGTTGCATCTTCATAATCTAGTTTTAAATTGTTGCATCGACCGGCGTATAGAATCTGCTTTAAATCAGGCTGTAAAATATTTGTATTTACATCCAAAAATACAAGCGTCAAAACAGCAGGTGCGTTGGTAATAACGTCACCTCTCTGCCCTATAATACCTGAAATAGCAAGCCCAACGTTTGAGAGATTGATTTCCAACTTGGAAACACTGGAGTTGTCATCTCTTTTAATCTCATCAAAACTCAAAGGCGCACCCAGATATTCTTCACCGTTGTATCGCAAAACCTCAAGAGTTTCGTTGTCCAAAATAAAAATCGAACCACCCTCAAGCTCAATTTTTAAAAGCCGTCGTGGTATGATTTCATCTTTTTCAACTTCCAACAACGGGTTGACAGAGGGAAAAACCTCTTTTAACTTTACTTTGATTTCTCCAAAACCAAAAGAATCTATGTTTGATTGCAAGGTATCTTCATCAAATCTCACAGTGTATGTTTTTCCGTCACCACCGGATTCTTTTTTCCACGTCCAATCAAAAGAACGAAAACGTCCGCGTTTTGCAATAAAAAAGTTTTCCAGCTTTTTTCTGTTGGCTGCATTTTTTTCAAAAGTCAGTGTCCAACTTCTTTTTGGCCTGTCCCAGTAAGATTTTCTCTCATTTCTTGCCGTAAAAATTTTGTCAATGATAGTATAAAATTCTATCACCGACTCACCTTCTGCAATGTGATAAAAGTCCAGCTCACCAACTTGCTCAATGGGTGTATTATCTATGCAAACAAGCTTCAACTCGGATTCTGAAAATCCAAAATCATTGATGTTTTGCTCAAAACTGTCAGAATCAAAATTGCATAAATAAGTTTTGCCATTGCCGCCCTTGGCTTTTTCCCAGGTAAAATAAAATTTTTCCGCAGGCCCTTTTACACTGATAAAAAACTCTTCGAGTTTTTTGCGGCCCCTAAAGTTTTTGTCAAATTTAAGAGAAAATGTCCGTTTGGGATAAGTCCAAACAGGATATCTCTGCTCTCTTCCTTTCATCTTCTCGTTAATTTGCGTGTTAAACTCAATTGTGCTTGTATACGCCTCTTGATAGGGTATGTCAAAAATAGGATATTCCATAAAATTCCTTTCTTATGCGTTTCTGACCATATGTCTTAATTGTGCATTGTTGTCTTTAATTCCCTGAAAAGTTATTTGATTCAAAAGTTGTCTGTTTTCAAGCAGATATTTTTTTACATCTTTTGAATCCCAGGCTTTAACATTAAAATTGTTAAGTACTATAGGAGATGAGCTGCCCTGGCCGCTGTTGTAACTAGCGTTTTCACCAGGACTTAAGATTCTTTCTCCTCCCTTTAATAATGCCAGCTGCTCTTGAGTGCCAGGTACCTCTGCGTTTGCTCCAACAGGAACAATTCCTCCAGAGTGAAATATTCCAATACCTTTGCTTAATCCTTTTATTATGTTAAATGCAGTGCCCATAAACCCACCTTTTTTAGAACCTGTCTCCAATGCTCCTATCAGCCCTTTCATCTGTTCTGTTGCAAAAGCTTGCTGTAGTAGGGCCCTAACGGATTCTTTAATTAAATAGTTTGCAATATCAGTGGCCATGTTTTTCATAGAATCACCAAAGTCATTGTACTTTGTCAGAATATCGTCCATGCCGTCACCAACAATATCTCCGATTTTTTCGCCTCTCTCTTGCCATACCTCTGCGTCAGCTTGTGCATAATTGAAGTTGTAAAGCTGGTTTAAGTCGGCAAAAGCCTGGGTTTGTTCGTCGGCTGACATCCCCTTTTTATTTGCCATAATCTTGTTATATTCCTGAATATACCACCTGTCGACATTGAGCCTTTTTTCTTGTGCATCTTTGTAGTAACCAACATTGGCATTGAGCTCCTCTTGTTCTTTTTGCGCAATAGCAAGAGCCTGAGCATAAGGATTGTTATCTTTAGCTTTATTCTGATAATTCTTAGCCGCTTCGAGCATAGAATCCAAAGTTTGCTTATAAGTCTGCTGCAACTCAAGAATAGTTTTTTCATATTCCTTCAAAGACTCTATAGTTGCGGTGTCTGATATACCTTGTAAAAATTTACTATTATCATTCTTCATTTTATCCCTTTCTAATTAATAAAATCACAAAACAGGCACTTTATTAGTGCCTGTTTTATTTTTACGTAACTTTTTTATTCATAACTTTTTTTTATTAACTTACCATTTAAATCATAACAATTGTTATTTATCCAATAACTTGTCAGATTACCTTTATCATCAAATGCGTAGGAGTTTTCTTTAGATAGATATAATATAACTGCTTTTAATTGACTGTTCAAACCGTATTTATAACATTTGGTTGGAAAAGTTAAGCCTTCTCTCTTTCCAACAAGATCTAATTTACCATTTTTATTGTAATAAAACTCGTAATGCAAATCTTTTTTATAGACTATACAGTAACTGCCATCGGAAAAATAGCCAATAAACCGATCCGGAGTCTCAGTAATGTTATCCTTAATAGCCCTGGCATTGTCCCTAAAATTAGGATCAAGCATGTTTGCCTCAATAATAGACTTAGGCAAAAAGTATTGAACGCCGGCAAAAGCCTCTTTCCTTGCCTGCTCAACCGTATAAGTAACCCCGCCCTTGAGCGTGTAGCCGCAAAGAGGCAAAACCAAAACTATTGCTAAAAAAACAAACCAACATTTCTTCATTTCGCAATTATACCATGCGTTATCGAATTTGCGAAGCAAGCTGTGATAGAGCATTTATTGCATCTTTTCCCACAAGAGCCTGAGGCTTGAGCGAATCTTTTACTGCTTGAGTTTGAATTTCAGTGAGATTATATAAAAAGGAATAGAATTTTCTTGGAGTGGCGCACCAGAATTCTCTGTCACTCCACCCCAAAACAGAAAGTGCAACGGTATAATTGTAATCCCAGTTATATCTTATATCTTTGATTTCTTGCGGATTTTTCTCGGGGCTTTTTTTTTAACACTTCTCAAAATTTCAGGCGGTAAAAGCGGTACAATAAAAGCTGCCGTAACCTGTTCTTTTATGGTGTTCCAAATACCGGGCTGACTCCTCAACAATTCCTGAAAATCGCATATCTCCTGCGTACAATGATACTTGAGCAGTCCTGCTGATACAATCATCAAAGATTCCATATAAGATATGTTATTTGTTGCCAAAAGCCTGTCGTAAATTTCAAAAATACTTTTGTGAGACTGCTGCTCAAATGCAGCATATGCACTGTGGTCAAATTCAAACTGATATTTCTTGCCTTCTACAATAACGTCGTGTGATGTGTTCAAAATATCTTGTAACATTTTTATACCTCTTTTCGTATTATTTCTGATTTAATAATTTCGGACTGCAATTTTTGTCCTTGCGGATTTGCAGCTTTGAATATCTGCCGGTTGCCCGATTCATCAATATAGCGTACCACTTGCGTTGTGCTGTTCAGGGTTTTGCCGTAAACCCAGGGTATCTTTTTGGAATATTGATAAGTCTTTAAAGGGCAGCATTGAGGTTGTCTTATTCTCATATCCTTTGTCCTTTCTAAAAAGCTTATTGCACCGCGTCCTTTAATGGACTGGGTGTATAAAAGCTTTAATCTTCCGTTTTCTTTTGTGTAACTGTGAATCTCAATCTTGCAGCATCCGTTTTTCTTGCAGCAAAGAGCGTAAATGATCTGCTTAAAAACTCTTTTGCCGCCGATAATATTGTCCACAGGCTTTTTGAGGTGATATGTTTCAATACACCAGTAAGTCTCGGGGTCCTGTGTGGAATACACAAGCCCGCAGCAATAAATTTTCATTATTTCTTCTCCTCGATAAATGAAGTATATGTCTAAAAAAAGTTTGTGCTAAAAAGCAGGTATTTTGGGCACAGTTATCCCCGTGAGTGTAAATTGTGCTTACAACTTTTTTGTAAACAGTTTACGTTTTCTTTATAGCACATAATTTTTACCCTGTCGGGTAAAGTTTTTGCCTTGACAAATTTGTAAAATCTGCTATATACCCCCGATATGGCAATAAAAGTAAATTAAACAAACAGCCAATGAAACAAAGAGCACAACGCTATACAATCAAAAGGTGAAAGGAAAAAAGGAGTTAATATTATGGCAGATATGGTAAAAAGATTCTGTAATACATTCCTTGTGGAAGGTATATTTGTGCTCATAGTAGGTATGCTGCTGTTGATTCTGCCACAGGTGTCCACCTTAGCGTTAAGCCTTATGATAAGTGTTGCGTTGATATTAGCGGGTATTTATAAATTTATCAGCTCAATTATCAGACGTGATGAAATAGAAAAATCATGGCTTTCAGCAACAATTGCGCTGCTGATGATAGTAACAGGTGCGTATTTGACAATCCGCCCGTTATTTAACCTGTTTCTTCTGACAATGGGTGTGGGTATTTACTTTGTTTTGGAAGGCGTAAACTCAATGGTTATGGCTTTTGAAAGTAAAGGCGTGCTCAAACACTGGTGGGTAGGTCTGCTTGCAGGACTTGCACAATTTGCGTTGGCTTTTATTATCCTGTTCGGCTTGCCGGGTACCGCATTGTTTACAATAGGCGTGTTAATCGGTGTAAGTATGCTCTTGTCAGGTATAGCTTTAATTTCGGTCTATACAGGTGCAGGATGCCCAAGGATGATGGAAGCATAACGATAATTTAAACAACTTTGACAGCAGAAGCCGTATTGAACTTATTCATTCTGCTGTGGACCCGGGGCTTTGGCTTCGGGTCCTTCTGTTATTTGTCTTCTATGTATTCAAAAATTTCAGAGGGAGTGCATTCAAGAGCCCAGCACAATTTATTCAGCGTAGAAAATTCTATGCCTTTGCTTTTTTCATGATAGAGTCTGTGTACTGTTTCATAACTAATTTTAGAAATTCTGCTCAACTCTGCACAGTTGATTCTTTTTCTGCCCATTATTTCAGATAAATTGTTTCTTATCATATGGGGATTGTAACAGTTATTTAAAATATCGTTGATATTCACTAATACAACCTTTAGAATATAAGACATGTTAGATAAAATACGAAACATAATTTAACAAAATGCCGACTTAATCAACTCGTGAAGCAAAATAGCTGAAATACATATATCCTTCCTAATAAAATAAAAAATGAGGCTGCAATACTGCAACCTCATCTCTTTTTATACCTGCCTATCAGCCTGCTAAAAAATTAGCAACCGCAAGAACAAGCTGATTTGCCGCAAGATTGACCGTTGAAAGCTTTCAAACCGGGGTACTTAGCTGCACAACCGAGCTCTTCTTCAATTCTGATTAACTGGTTGTATTTGCAGATTCTGTCTGTTCTGGAAGCAGAACCTGTTTTGATTTGACCACAGTTTGTAGCAACAGCTAAGTCAGCGATGAATGTATCTTCAGTTTCGCCTGATCTGTGAGAAGAAATAGCTGTATATCCTGCTTTGAATGCCATGTTCATAGCGTTCAATGTTTCTGTCAAAGTACCGATCTGGTTAACTTTGATAAGGATAGAGTTTGCAGTACCTGTTTCGATACCTTTAGCCAATCTCTTAGTGTTTGTAACGAACAAGTCGTCACCAACCAGTTGACAGTGAGAACCGATTTTGTCAGTGAGCATTTTCCAGCCTTCCCAATCTTCTTCAGCCATACCGTCTTCGATTGAAATGATAGGATATTTGTCAACCCAGTTAGCAAGGAAGTTAACCATTTCTTCTCTGGAAAGAACTTTGCCTTCGCCTGCAAGGTTGTATTTGCCATCTTCATAGAATTCAGAAGAAGCAACGTCTAAGCAGATTTTAACCTGTTCAGTTGTGTATCCTGCTTTTTCGATAGCTTCAACAATAACTTTCAAAGCTTCTTCGTTAGAAGAAAGGTTTGGTGCAAAACCACCTTCATCACCAACAGAAGTAACCATACCTTTAGCTTTAAGAACTGATTTGAGGTTGTGGAATACTTCAGCACCCATTCTGATAGCTTCAGCAAAAGAAGAAGCTCCAACAGGTGTAATCATGAATTCCTGGAAGTCAACGTTGTTGTCAGCGTGAGCACCACCGTTTAAAACGTTCATCATAGGAACAGGCAGTGTAGTAGCGTTGATACCGCCAAGGTATCTGTATAAAGGCATTTCAAAAGCCATTGCAGATGCTTTAGCACAAGCCAAAGAAACACCCAAAATAGCGTTAGCGCCCAATTTTGATTTGTTTTCAGTTCCGTCAAGCTCGATCATCAATTTGTCGATTGCTTGTTGGTCAGCAGCATTTTCACCGATGAGCTCGGGTGCAATTACGTTGTTTACATTATCAACGGCTTTCATAACACTTTTACCGCAGTAAACTGATTTGTCGCCATCTCTCATTTCAAGAGCTTCAAAAATACCTGTTGAAGCACCTGAAGGTACAGCTGCACGGCCTACAACGCCGCATGAAAGTGTTACGTCGACTTCTACAGTCGGATTGCCTCTTGAGTCAAGAATTTGTCTTGCTTTTACGTCTTCGATAGTTGTTGGCATAATTTTCTCCTTTTAAGTTTGCCTGAACATTTTTATCTCTCTTGGCATGATTATCGTACGAAAACAAATATAATACAAGGATTTTCGTTTACTTTAAACCGTTATATTTTTATATTATTCAACTGGCAAAATGCTTTGAAAGAAGCATGATTTTTCTCTATCTCGGCACCTATCACAGGGATATCAAGCTCTGTAATTAGAGTAAGAGCTTTTTTGTAAACTGCCATTGCATTTTGAGCATAGGTGTCTTTGTTTTGAGGCTTTTTGTTGACCATCTCTTCCAGATACTTTGCATACAGCTGATACAAAGAAACCTTCAAAATCCTCATATCATACTGTTTTACAATCATCAATGCTTTTTCAATGTACATCTTGGATGCGTCTGTGTCTCCTTTGATTAAGAAAATCTCAGCAATAAGCTTTTTGTACAGCACCATAAAATAGTAGTTGGAAATCTTTGGATTCTTGGCCACATCCAGCGCCTTTTGCGCAATATCAAGCGCCTTGTCCGACCCTTCTGTCACAAGCGTAAGCTTTGCAATGTAATACCAGCAAAGCAAAGCACCCAGTGCAATTTTTTCTTTTGCAAAAACAGCTACCTGCTCATTAAAAATATCCAACGCCTTGGATAAATTGCCTTCCTCCTGCAAAATCTTGCCCAGAAAAACCTTTAACAGGTTCTTAACAAGAACATCATTGTAATTGTTTGCAAAAGTCACAACAGAATAAAGGTCTTCTTTTATGTTGGCCCACTCCTGCTTGTAAAGCTTGTTCAATATATTGGTAAAATTCCATAATGAAATAACATCCGGCTCAACAATCTCTTTAGCAGTCTCTTGCGAAAATTCCACAAGCACATCCTCAGATTTTTTGATATTGCCCTGTACACTAAAAGCCAGAGCTTTGGCCAATTTGAGCCTTTGCAAATAGTTGCGGTTTTGTACATTGTTCTTTTCAACAATCTCATCTATTACTTTTAATATTGCAAACGACTTGTTGTTTCCCTGCGAAATCAACGCCATCGCCACAGTCAAATTGCACTCAAGCCATGTCTCGTAAATAACATCCATTGAAATCCCGTTGTTTGGAATAAGTCCTGAAAGCGCCTGTTCAACAATAGGAATAATCTCGCTGCTTGCAAGGTTGTAAATTTCTTCAGCGTTGCCGATGGAAAACATTGCTTTGAGCTTTTTGTGTTTTACAAGCGCTGTTTCAAGCTTGTTTTGCGGGGTGTCGATAATTTTTAAAACAGTATCAACAGCCTCAATTACACCAAAATAATTGCCTGTGAGCGCACAGCTCTTTGACAAATAACCTGATAATTCAATAATCTTTGGCCTGTTGCTTACCTTGAGCGCATTGCTTATTGCAGAAGATAAAAACGGAATTGCCTCTGACGGCCGTGACTCGTAAAGGAGCTTGCCCAGTCTTTCGTGTATGTTGTTTATTATTATATCGTTGTTTTCAGGCGTTATCTCCTGAGCGATTTTTAAACACTGCTTCTGTGATAAAGTCCATAAATGCTCGTCACCAAGATACGCACAAAGCTTTACGTTTTCAGTCCAGATATTTAATGCAAGAATTTTTTGGTTCAAACTCTGTGCAATCAGTGCCTTCAGTGCATTACTCGAAAGTGTGAAAGAGTTTATCACATCAAATATTTTTTCGTTCAACAGTACAAATTCCTTGCTCTGCTTTGCTCTTTCGTAAACAAATTTCCATAGCAAAGTGTTTTTGAACTCGTAAATATTGTTGTTAAATGGTGCAATGTAAGCAAAATTGCACAACAGCTGCATAATGTTCTGGAATTCTTCTTCCTTGAGCTTCATCACAATTTCAAGCAGCTTTATGTTGAACTTGTTGCCCATAATTGCAGCAGTGCAAAGTGTTTTGAAACACAATGGAAACTTCTTTTGAATGTAGTTCAATCGTACGTTCAGAATTTCCTGCAAACTTTTGGGTAGACGTTCTTCAACAGGTGTGGAGTGATATGTCACTGTCTGTCCGTCTGATTGAAAAGCCTTGAACTCATTTAACAATACAATGACCTGCTCAATGTATGCACTGCTGCCGTTTGAGTTTTCAAAAATTTCATCAAATACATTTTCAGGTATCGGGTTAACACCGTTTAAAAACATTTTGACAAGATTGTCTGCATCGACTCTGCTCAACTTTGCAAGCCTGATGTCTTCATACTGGTTTTGTGCCAGTCTTTCGGAATAGAAATAACCCTGTGTAATTCTGTTGTCTTTGTAAGAAATAATGAGCTTGATGTTTTCACCCAGATGACCCTGGTCTACAAAATATGATAAAAATGCATATGAAGCACCGTCTATCATATCAAAATCATCAATAACAAGTATAAGCTTGGCCTTTTTGGATATTTCAAGAATAAGTTTTTCTAAAAGTGCAAATGTTGTGTCTTTATTAATAAGTATATCCTCAAAATGTGCAGTTAAAGACGGATAAAGGAAGTTAAATAGATTGAAAATTTCTTCCTGTGTAAAAAACGGCAAACTCTCTGACAACATTGTTTTTGCCTGTTTTAAAAATTCCGCAGACATGTTGGAAAAATTCGGCATATTAAAAAATGTAAGTATCATTTCTTGGAATATACCATATGGACTTATTTGCGAATTTGCACTGCACTCTCCCCACAACCATGCATAATTTTGGTGCATCAAATCACCAAAAAGATATCTCAAAACCGTGGATTTTCCATATCCTTCCGGCGCACTCAAACCGATAATAAGCTTTTCAGGTTTTCTTACCGCATTGACTATCAGATTTTTACTTTTCATCTGGTCATGTGATTGTATGTCAGCATCAGGCTCGGTATTTTTCTGTTCAATATCCTGCTCATGTGGGTACGGTTCTTTAGTTTCATGTTCCGTTTCTATCTTTACAGGCTGTTCTTTTTCAGGTTCTTGTTGTTTTTTATCAGATACTTGTATTTTTGCAGGCGCAGCATCTGCATTTATGATAGGTTTTGCTTCTATGTTTTCTTTTTTTAGCTCCTGTGTGATGCTGTTTTCCTGATTGTCTGCCAGCGACAATAAATCAGCATCATTGTGTGTTTCATCAATATTTTCTCCGTCAGAAAAGTCAATCAGCTCGTTGTCTTCAACTTCTTCCATAGCAAAATCTTCATCTCTGAAAGTCTCTGCTTGCTCTCTGATTGTGTCTGTTTCCGGGAAGGCTTGTGTTTCTATTTTTTCTTGTGTTACTTTTGTTTCTTCTTGAGGCGGTTGTGTCTCCAAATCAGTAATGGATATAGACTCTTCGTTTTTTTCAAAAGCAGCACCGCATTTTCTGCAATTAGAGGCATCAGGAAAATTTACACAATGACACTCAGGGCAGTATTTTAAGAGCTGCAAACCGCATCTTGCACAGTATTCCGTAGTGATGGGGTTAATGTTTCCGCAAACCGGACATACGGCCTGTACTTTTGTGTTGCAATAACTGCATCGTAAAAGGTTATCTTCTATTTCTTTTTTGCATTTTAGACAACGCATTATACTTTTAATAACCGCTTAGCTAAACTAAGCATATTATAGTATAAAGAATCGCTAAATTACATCAGACGTTAATATTAGAAATGTGTTTTTACTATCTGTGCAATCTCAATAAGCCTTTTGCTCACTTCAGACTGAGATAAATTTACCTCTGCAGCAATTTCTTTTTGCTTCAGCTCTTTAACGTATCTTAAGTAAAAGATTTTTAAATACTCTTTTTCAGGCTGTTTTTTCTGAGCAACCAGAACAATATCCACAATTTTTTGCAGCAAATCTTTTCTTACAATTTTTTCTTCAAAAGAATCGCTTGGGTCAGCAATTTTATATACAAAATTTTCTGCTGCAGAAGATACAATTTGTGACACAACAGGCACAGGAGCTGTTTCTTGTGTTTTGGATTTTGCCGGTACAGGGCTGATTAAAATTTCCTGCGTGCTGACGTATTTGTTTTCACGTCTTCTCACTCTGCCATAGTCTTTTAACACCGCAAGAATAGCCGTGTTGGCCACCTTGGCAATATAACTTTCAAGGTCGTTTATCTCAAGACTGTCAAACAGAGAATGAGATCTTTTGTATGTTTCAGAACAAAAATCATCCAGCAGATCCTCATTTCCCGTAAATTTATTATTAGATTTTACTAACTTCTCAATAAGATCTCTTTGTTGTTGTAAAGTATCCAATTCTTTAATCCAATATATTCATTTAACCGATTGATTATATCATATCATATAAATTAAAAATTTATGATTAAAGTTAAGAAATAATCTGATTTGTAATCCTTCAATTTAGGCACGTTGATATACTTTAAGGTGTTTTTAATACTTCTTAATATAATATCATCAATCTTGTCAGAACCGCTGGAAGTCAAGACCTGTATGCCTTTTAAGGTGTTGTCAGGTGCTATTTCAAACGAGACTTTGACCGTGTTGTTGAATGCAACATCCGACGCATTTGCAAGGTCATTTTGTAAATTCATTTGAATATTTTTTCCTGCAGTTTGTAAATATTCTTTAACAGAAGCTTCACTCGCTAATTTTTCACTAACCTGCCATGAAAGTTTTGTGATAGAAATAGCAGCCGGCTTGTCAGAGAATGAATTAGCCATTGAACGATTAATATCTTGTGATACAGCAGCAGATTGTGTATCAGGCGATTCTTCTGATTGTGTACCCTGGTTTTGGAAATCGAACAACTGATCAGAATTAGCTGTATCAAACGGTGTCTCTTCAGTTGTTGCCTTTTGATGGTTCATAAACCACGCACCGGCACCTGCTCCGGCAAGTAATACAACAAGTGCTGCTGCAACCGCAATTTGTTTTGTTTTATTTACTGTAGAAGCGCTAACAGGTTCAGGTGCAAGCTCAAATTCCGCAACTCCGTCTTGTGCACCTTCTTCGCTCTGTGCATTCGACTGATTTTCAAATAATGAGTGAATTGTATCATCACCATCTTGCTCAAGCGTTTGGGATTCTTGAGTGTCAACAGAAAACTCGGGTTGTTCAAATTCTTCAGATTCAAACTCTGAAGGCTGGTCATATTCCTGCTCAGGTTCTTGTGTAAATTCTTGTGATTCGTAACTTTGCGTTTCTTCCTGCTCTTCAGTATCCTCTGTATCAGAATCAGAAAGCAATGCAAGCAAATCATCATCAAGCAGACCCTGTATTTCTTCATCCTGTTTTGATTGATTTTTATCAGGTTCTGTTTCTATATCAGCAGTTGCTTTTGCAAAATCAAACATAGCAGGTAATTCTTGAGGATTTTCTTCTTCTTGTTCAATGTCTTGCTCAATTTCTTCTGTTTCTTCATCATAGTATTTCAACTCAACAGGTTCTTGATAAGAATCTGTTTGTTCCTCTAAAGGTTCTTCAATTGCCGGCTCATCCATTATTGGCTCTTCAATTTCAGATTCATCCACAGTAGGCTCATCACCAAGCTCGAGAAGATCATTATCTTCGCTCAGCAGCTCAAGCGGTTCTTCCAGTGTTTCCGGCTCTGTTTCTTCCAGCTCTTCAAGTTCTGCAAGATTGTCGAGCTCTCCAATGCTTTCAAGTTCTTCAACGCTTTCAATTGGATCAATGGATTCACTTTCGTCAATGGACTCAATCTCTTCAGGCTCTTCAATAACTTCATCTGGCTCTTGTGCTAAAGTTGCAACTTCTTCTGCTTCTTCATTTTCAACAGTGTCTATATCAGCTTCCAGCTCTTGCTCTTGCTCTTCTTTTTTCTGCGGTTCTTGCTCTTCAAGAATATCTTCTTCTTGCAACAGTTCAGGCTCAGCATCGATTTGAGCAAAATCAATCAAGTCAAAAGCCGGAATGTCAGATTCCAGAATATTTTCATTTTCTATAGTGTCTATATCAGCTTCCTGTTCCTGTTCGTTTTCTTCGTCTTGAGCTTCTTCTTGAATTTCCTCGAGAACCAGCTCGTCTTCTTGTTCTTTCTGCGGTTCTTGCTCTTCAAGAATGTCTTCTTCTTGCAATACCTCGGACTCAACAACAGTGTTTTCCATTGCATTTTCAACAACACCCATACCCGCAACAAGTGCTGCATCAAATTCCTCTTTATTGCCGGAAAAAACACTCAAAGTACTGTCATTCAATAATTCATGATAATTTTTTAACTGTGACAAAATAGTATCAAAGTCATTCATATCACAAAAAGTTTCTCTGCAAACAGGACAAGCTATAACGTGTTTGATAAAATATATTTTTTCAGTTTCTGTAATTTCGTTGTCAATAAAACCGGCGCACATTTCTTTGATTTTGTCGTGGTCTAAAGAAGAGAACGGATGAATTTTTACGGATTGATTTTGTGCGAAATTTCCAAACTCTTCAATAGGTAATAAAATATCAGTGCTGTAGCAGTAATATTCGGCATTTGCTTTATTATCAGTCAGTTTTTCAGAAGGTATAAAACCGAGAATTTCAACTTCTTTAAGAGAATTTTCTAACTGAACAACAATATAAGCAGCAGGCACAGCATCATATTTTTCTTGAATTTTAGGAATACAAAAACTTTTTCCGTCAAACGTTACACGTACATCATATCTGACACCGTTAACATAAATATCTGCAAGCTCAATATTACGGGCAAAAGACGGCACTTTGTAAAGGCTCTGCTTAGTGTCAGCGATAACATTGTTTTCATTCAAATAACGCGCAGCAGCATTTGCAGCAATATTAAGCGCATATGTTCTTTTTCTTAATTCTGTATCGTCAATCTTGCAGGCAACAAGCTTTGCCGCTTCAATAATACTTTTGTCAGTGTTGATCAGTGCACCCATTTTATATCCCTCTATAGTTAAAATATCTCTTATATTACTTTAGATTACAGTTTTAAAAAAAATATTCCAAAATATAATCAAAAGTGATATAATGTAACAAAATGTTTCATTAATTAGCATCATGGTTCTCTAACTTAGCAATAAAAATACTTTATATGTTTTGTATGCTTATAAGGTCAATAAAAGGAGTGTGTTATTATGTCAGATTTTTCAGTGATTACACCGCTTAATACAGCAACTATTTCTAGATCACCATCTTATTCTAAAGGTCCTCAGGTTCAAGCCGCTCCTGACGCTTTGGCAAGCACGCCGGTAGATGCATATGGTTATCCTCAGCAAAAGAAAAAAAGCCACTGGTTTTTAAAAACTCTTGCAGCGGTTGTGGTGCTGGGCACAACCGCTGCAATTTTAAGGAAGAAAGTTGATGTATTCAAAAACTTTGATTTAGCAGGTGCAAAACTAGCAGACAATGCATCATTAACAGATAAAGCCAAATTCTACGGAACAAAAGCAGTATCTTATGTCGGCGAAAAAGTTAATAAAGGTGTCGATTATGTTATGGGCTTGTTTAAAGGCTTAGGCAAAGGCTCGGAAAAAGCAACAGAAAATGTAGCTGATGCTGCCACAGAAGCTGCAAAATAAACCCAAAAATCAAAAATTGATTCGAAAATACCGCCCATAGATTGAGGCGGTATTTTTGTGACTAAACCCAGTTTTCCAAATCAGGCGTTTTCTTTCTCCAGTCTTTAGAAACTTTTACATTCAACTCAAGATACACTTTTTTATCCAGCATTTTTTCCAGCTCTTTTCTTGCCTGCATTCCGATAGTTTTTAGCATTTGTCCTTTTTTACCAATCATGATGCCTTTTTGACTTTCATGCTCAACGTGTATTTTGGCATAAATTTTATCAATGTCTTCTTTTTCTTCGTATTTTTCAATCAAAACAGCAACACTGTGCGGGATTTCATCTTTTGTATTTAAAAGAATCTTTTCTCTGATAATTTCCTGTGCAATAGAGCGCATGCTTTCATCAGTGAGGTCATCTTCTGCATAAATAGGTGCACCCTCAGGCAGCTTTCTCATTATGGTAGAAATTAAAGTATCAATATTCCTTCCAGTCTGTGCCGAAATCTTAGCCGTAGGCAGATTGGTATCAAAAAGCATTTTGTAAGTTAAAAGATTCTGCTCTTTTTTAATTGGATCTTTTAACTTGTCTACTTTGTTTAACACAATAATCACAGGTGTCTTTGTTTCTTTCAAAAGATTTTCGACAATCCATTTGTCACCTGCTCCGGCAGGTTCTGACACATCAACAATAAACAAAATCAAATCCGCATCCGGAATAGAGTATTTAGCTTCATCCATCAAATACTCACCCAGCTTGTCCAAAGGTTTATGAATGCCAGGTGTATCAATAAAAACAATTTGGCCTTCTTCGTTTGTAAAAATGCCCTTTATTCTTCTGCGAGTAGTCTGCGCTTTGTCTGTGGCGATTACTATTTTTTGACCGATTATTGTGTTCAAAAGAGTGGACTTGCCCACATTTGGACGTCCTATAACAGCAACAAAACCTGATTTAAAATCTTTCATAAAATATCCTTTTTGTTAAACAAATAAAAGACCTGCACCGATAAAAAACATTCCTGCAAAAATGCCTGCCATAACGTCATGGTTTTCTCCGTACTCTCGGGCAGTAGGCATAAGTGTATCCAGCGAAATATAAACCATAATGCCCGCAACCATAGCAAACAAAATACCTATTGCCATTTGCGGCATAAAAAGTTTGATAAGAATAAAACCAAGAATTGCACCAATCGGGCCGGAAATACCGGCAATAGCAGAAAATAACATTGCATAGCGTTTTTTACCCGTTGCATGGTACATCGGCAAGCCTATTGCTATTCCTTCCGGCAAATTGTGTATTGACATAGCAACAACAAGCGGAATTCCTAGCTTTAAATCTGTGCTTGCGACAAGAAACATTGTTAAACCTTCAGGGAATCTATGAAGTGAAATTGCAATTGCAGTCAAAAGACCTGCCTTTTTTATTCTTTCATCGTCTTCAGAAATATCATGCGGAGCTTTGTCAATCATATCGTCACCAAAGTGAGCAGGAAGAAAATAATCAATTAAAGCAGCAATGCCGATACCGACAAAAAATCCTATAAAAGTAACAAGTGCTGCATTATGTCCAAAATATATTTGGGTAAAGGCTTTGGAGTCTTTTAAAATTTCAGTCAATGCCATATAAACCATAACACCGGCAGAAAATCCCAACCCTATTGCGAGCATTCTTAAATTGCTTCTTTTAACAAAGAAAGAAAAAGACCCGCCGATAATTGTCGCAAGACCTGCTATCAGAGTCAGTACAAATGCTATTATATGATGATGTTCTACTATCAATTTAAAACGTCCTATTCAAATCAAAAAAAGGTCTAATTTATTTCAGCCAGTTTTTCGAGCTTGAGCTTCTGGTCATGTTCCATCAGCAGCTTAATCAACTCATCAAGCTCACCCTCAATAACAGTCCATACATTAAGGTTTTGACCGATTCTGTGGTCAGTCAAACGTCCTTGAGGGAAGTTGTATGTTCTGATACGTTCTGACCTGTCGCCTGTACCAACCTGTGAACGTCTCAGGTCTGTTATTTCCTGCATTTGTTTTTGTACTTCCATATCGTACAGTTTTGCTTTCAAAATTTGAAGTGCACGTTCTTTGTTTTGCAGCTGTGAGCGCTCTTCTGTACAGAAAATCATGATACCTGTAGGCTTGTGGAAAATTCTTACAGCAGTTTCAACTTTGTTAACGTTCTGTCCGCCGGCCCCTCCTGAACGTGCAGTAGAAATTTCCATATCGTTAGGATTTAATTCAACTTCAACATCATCAACTTCTGGCATAACAGCAACCGTTGCAGTCGATGTGTGAACACGTCCTTGTGATTCTGTTTGCGGTACACGCTGTACACGGTGAACACCGGATTCGTACTTAAGTTTGGAATAAATGCTGTCGCCTTTGATAGATATGATAACTTCAGACACCCCTCCGGCTTCGCAATCTGTTTTGCTCAAAATTTGTGACTGCCAGCCCTGCTTGTCAGCAAAACGAAGATACATTCTCATCAGGTCACCCGCAAAAATGTTTGCTTCGTCCCCGCCGGCACCGCCTCTTATTTCGAGCATAATATCTTTGTCATCCATAGGGTCACGAGGAAGCAAGAGAACTTTCATTCTTTCTTCTAACTCAACGTTTTTTGCTTCATTAGATTCTATTTCAGCATGCAAAAACTGTTTCATTTCAGGGTCTGCTTCGGACTTTAACAGCTCTTTTGCATCTTCAATTGCATCCATGTTGGATTTCCACTGATGATAAACATCAACGGTTTCTTCCATTGCCTTTCTTTGTTTGGAAAGGTCTCTAAACTTTTCGTAATCTGCAATTACCTCGGGATCAGATAAAATTGTTCCGAGCTCTGTATATTTTTCTTCGATTTGAAGAATTTTGTCTAACATATCTTTCATAATTTATTTTTCCTTTTAATAAAATATTATCTCAAACATGCTGATTTGATAATCTTAAAAAAGTAATGCATTTATCTGAGTAAATCTTTTTTTTGATTAACTCAAAACCATCAATATTGATTTCAAGCCGTGATGGATGCTCAAGAATAATAATTCCATCTTTTTTTAAAACATCACACTGTCTAACAATCTCTAAAACTGAATCATAAAGCCCGCTTTGATATGGCGGGTCAACATAAATAACATCAAAATCAGAGTCTGTTTTTTTTAAAACTTTTAAAGTATCACCCATAAAAAATTGCGGCTCAATTCCAAGCTTTTTTGCATTGTCTTTTAATAGCAAAAAAGTTTTTTTGTCTTTTTCAATAAAACAAACCTGCTCAAATCCTCTTGAAAGAGCCTCAAACCCGATAATACCGGAGCCGGCAAACGCATCTAAAAAAGATTTCTTTTCAAAATCCGTGATAGAATACAGCACGCTAAAAATACTCTCACGCACCTGTGAAAGGGTGGGCCTGACATTTGCTCCTTTAGGGGATTCGATTTTTCTTGATTTTAAATAACCGCCTGTGATGTGCATGTAAAAATTTTAACACGAAGCCGCAAAATTTTTTATTTACGCATTTATAATTATAGTCAACAGACATAAAAGGTTTTTATGAGTACCGATATAATAAAAAATTTTGTATACCCGCTCAATGTTTCAAAAGGCAGTGTACAAAAAAGAATGACAAGAAGCTCTGTACAGGCATGGCAATACTTTGATACTACTTTTAAATATTTTCAAAACGGCAATGTAAAAATAAAAACTCTTGAAAAAGATATGCGCAATATCGTGAACTGCTCTGCTGTTAAAATAGATTTTTTAGGGCAAAAAAAGGCCTACAAACCTTCTTTTATTGAGTTTGATAATGTCAATCCTGTGATGAGAGTTGTTATCCCAGTGGCGGATAGCCTCAACTGGATAAACAGAATTGCCTTTGGAAAAATACTTAATAAAAATCCTGAAATGCTCAACCACGAGGCATTGCACCTTTTTGATCTTATAAATAACCCAAAAATAGTAAAGCGTGCATTAAACATAGCAAAGAGCAAAGATTTTAAAGAAATTGATGAATTTTATACTAAACATATGTACGGAAAATTTATTGATACAGAACAAATGACGGGGAGCCTTTTGAAAACGGAAAAAGAGCTTAAAAAATTCCTGAAAAAAAGAACTCTGTCTCAAAGAATAAATATTTTGCAATATTATCGCAACCACTGTCTTTTGGAATCAAGAGCATATAACTGGGGTGCAAAATGCCAGCAAAAATTCAATACAGAACAAAACTGCCAAGACTCTCTTGCGCACCTGTTTAGGTTTTCAATATTCTTTAAGAAAAAATATGAAATGCTAAATCGTCTTCTATTTGAGACAATTTCACAAGAAAGAACCAATCTTCGTAATCGAGGATAGTTATTTGGACATTGCTCTTCTGAGCTCGTATATTTCTTCTATATCTGCTTTGCAAAGCTCTTTTGCTCCGCCCAACAGCATGGAATTTAGATATATCTGAGCAAAAGTTTCTGCTGTTTCCATCAGGTAATAGGCGTTTTTCAAATCTTTAGCCCCTATAATTATCCCGTGATTTGCCAGCAAAACCGCATCATGTTTTGCAAAATACTTTGCAGTATTTTCTACCAGCTTGTCTGAACCCGGCAGTGCATAAGGCGCTACAGGTATCTCGCCAAAATAAAAAACATTTTCTGAAATTATAGGCTTTGATAACGGTATTTGACAAACAGCAAATGCAGAGACATAAGGCGAATGACAGTGCACAATAGCATTGATATCCGGCCTCATTTCATAAATGGCAATATGCAAATTCTTTTCCGAAGAGGGTTTTCTACTTCCCTCAATAACATTAGCATGCTTGTCCATCAAAACGATTTCATCTTCGGATAAATCAGCAAGACAGGTTCCTGACGCTGTAATCAGAATGTTATTTTCAACACGAACGCTTATGTTTCCTGACGTTGCCGGTGACATATTTTTTTCACCGAGTTTTGCACCGTATTTGATAATAAATTTTTTAATTTCCAAAATATTATTTCTACTCATGTAATTTATTTTACCAAATTTCTTATTAAAATGATATAATAAAATAGTTAAGTGAGAGAGGAAAATTTTTTGTCTGAAATTATAAATTTCGAACAAGTTACTCAGTGGCTTGAGGAATACCAAAAAATAGATTCACAAAAGCAAAAAGACCAGCTTCAAAATCTTATAGCTATTACGTGCATGCCGCTCGTAAAAAAAGTTGCGCGCACACTTGCAAGAAGAAGCACTGACCCTGTGGAAGATATAATACAGGTGGGCAGTCTCGGTCTTATTAAAGCAATCAGGCTCTACAACCCTGAAATAAGCAGAAATTTCAAATCTTATGCAACATATCTTATAACAGGTGAAATTAGACATTATCTTAGAGACAAAGCTTCTATGATAAAAGCTCCTAGAGCAATTCAGGAGCTTGCATACCGTGTGCATAAAATGACACTCGAACTTATAGAAGAAATGGGAGAAAAACCAACAGATCACCAAATTGCCGATAAAATGGAACTCCCCGTAGATAAGGTAAAAGAAGCAATAGATGCAGACAGAAGAAAAACAACTTTGTCATTAGACCAGTTGAGTTTTCAAGATGATGATGACAATTTTTCAAACTGGAGCGACAAAATTGCCGATGTAAATTACGAAAATCTGCAAAGTCTGAGAGAAGACCGCATAATGCTGACAGAATCTCTTCAGAATATTGAACCGGAACTCAAAAAAATTGTAGAACTAACTTATTTTAAAGATATGAGCCAGGTAGAAATTGCCAACACAATGGGAATTTCGCAGATGCAGGTGTCAAGAAAACTCAAAAAAGCACTTAACCTACTTTATGACATAATTAATGAAAAACAAAGCGCCTGAGCGCATAAGGAGCTGTAATGGATTGGTTCTGGACGGTATATGCATTTGTAATAGGCCTTTGTATCGGCAGTTTTTTAAACGTAGTTGTTCTAAGAGGCTTTTCGGGCGAATCAATTGTGCTTCCGCCGTCTCACTGCCCTAAATGTGACCACAAACTTGCCTGGTATGACAATATACCGGTGTTCTCTTATCTACTGCTGGGCGGAAAATGCAGATACTGCAAAGAAAAAATCAGTATCCAGTATCCTGTCGTGGAGCTTTTTACCGGGATAATTTTTGCGGGTATTTATTATAAATATTCTTTGGGCTTGACTGAAATTTTTAATGTAAATATCCTGTTTTTGTGGATTGCCGCAGCATTATGCATAGCAATGACTGTTACGGACATCAAAGAAAAAGTTATATTTGTAATACACACATACCTTCTTGCAGGGTTAGGCCTTGTTTATAACTTTTTTAATATTGGTGTACAAAATTCTGCTAAAATAACTCTTTGGCTTGCAGGTTTTAAATTAACTGTTTATCAATCTTTTATTTACTCTATACTTGGCCTTGTAGCAGGCTTTTTCGTGCTTTTTACAATTGCCAAAATTGCTAAGTTTATTACCAAAAAAGATTGCTTTGGTGATGGCGATGCTTATATCCTGGGGGCATTGGGCGCTTTTTTCGGAGTTTCTAATGCTATTGTAATCTTGATTTTAAGCATTTTTATTTGGGGTGGCCTGTCAATACCTGTGTTTTTGTATAAATGGTTTAAAAATAAAGAATATAAGCTCTTGTCAGGCATGCTGCTTTTTATTATTACAACTGCTTTGTTTTTGACAGGCGAATATCTGAATATTTTCACATCAGATATGTTCAGATGGTTTACATATATCCTTGTAGCCAGTATCGGCCTTTACTGTTGCAGATTGATAATTGCTTCAATCAAAAATAACGATAAACCCGCTGTTATTCCTTACGGCCCTGCACTTATTTTCGGGGCATTTGTCGTAATGTTTCTTATCTAACTTTTGATGATGTCAATTATTTCTCCGGCAGAATAGATGTCATGAATCGGAAAAATTTTGCAATCAAGAGCCTGTTCCACCTCTTTTAGCGTAACATTGTCTAAAAAATCTTCTGTAAACGGACGCAGCATAATTGATGGGATTATTACATTTTTAATATTCAACTCTTTGCTTTTTTCTTTGAGCTGACAAATCAAGTCATTCCCTGTAATCAGACCTGCAACAATTACATTGTCACCAAAAAAATTGTTTTTTAATTCAATTACACTGCACTTTAAATTTTTTACCTTGTTCAATTCGTCGGCAATACAGCCAACAAGCTTTGCCGCACTTGGCGTTGTCGCAAAAATTATTTCTTTAGGCTTTTTAACGGAAAGAGGAATTTTTTTTCTGTTTTTTTCAAAATCATCCATCAAAAGTCTTAAAGCACCCACTCCATCTTCTATCTGGGCAAAATTACCGTAGTATTTTTTTTCAGGCACCGGATAATCTGCTTTCAAAAAAAACTCATCACTGGCCATGGCAAGTTGTTTTTTTACTTTTTTATTAAACTCTTCAACCTGTTTAATGACATGCAGCGCATTGCTCTTTGTAAGAGTTTTTAATCCGTTTTGGTGAAACTTTGTAATTCCAACAGGCACAATTGCAACTGATTCAATTATGGATTTAAATTTTGCAAAGTCGCTAAGCGTGCGCTCAAGCTCTTGTCCGTCATTATAACCCGGGCATAGTACAATCTGCGCATGTATAGGAATGTCTGCTTTTTTTAACCATTTCAAATCTTCTATGATATTTGCAGCCCTGGGATTACTCAACATTTTTACCCTTAATTCAGGATTGGTTGTGTGTACCGAAACATATAACGGGCCAAGATGCAGCTTTTCAATTCTTTCGCGGTCTTTTTGAGTAAGATTTGTGAGTGTAACGTATGTGCCCTGCAAATAAGAAAGCCTGTAATCGTCATCTTTAATGTATAAAGATTTTCTTAAACCTTCTGGCTGCTGGTCAACAAAGCAAAAAATACAACGGTTAGTGCAGGGTTTTATCCTGTCAAACACTGCTGATTCAAATACAACACCAAGATCCTCGTCAAAATCTTTTTCTATCTCGTAAATCTCTGTTTCACCGTTAGTTTTTTCAATTTCAAGGTCTATTTCTTCCGCGCACATCATGTAACGGTAATCTATCATATCCTGCGGCTTTTCATTATTTATGGAAATAATCTTATCGCCCTTTTCAATTTCAAGCTCCTGTGCAATAGAGTTTTCCAGCACTTCTGATACAACAGCAGGCATTACTGTGCCTCCAATTCGTTTATAAATGTTTTGTAGCTGTTGATATCAGCAATGTTTTTTTTCAACAGCGCAAGCTGATATTTGTCGTATGATGCATATTCGTCATCCAGTGCATTTTGCAAATCAAGCATAAAAGACTCAAGCCTGATTAAAATATCTTTTATAAAAGTTTCTTTTAAATCGTTTTCCAATAAAGACATAACCGCAATACGTGATTGTATTTCTTTGAAAAATATTGTCGGGTTTTCGCTCAAAGGTGTAAAAAATAAATCATTAAACTTTTTTTGCCAGTGTAGTGCAAGCCCATAGTATGTTGACTTTTTGCCCCCTGACGAAAAATCGTTTCTGATAGTAATTACATTTGATTTTAACAGCCTTTTTAATGCAGGATGTATAGTACCTGTGCTCGGCTTGGTAAAATAGCCGAATTTTTCAAAAATATCCGAGCGCAAAGAGTATAAAGTACGCTCGCGTTTTTTCAAACTGTATAAAATCAATAGTTCAATCATAACTATAGAATAGCATAAAACCGTATGATTTTAGCTCAGCAATTTTATGTATGCTTTTGCGATTTCATTTCCCCACTTTTCGGGAAGATGTAGAATTTTCATAAGCTCTGCCGGTAAAAATGTCTGGTTCTCTATTCTGAATCCCATTAGTGCACCGTCTTTGTCTTTTAATGCCGTACCTTGCATTTTTTTACCGTTATGAAATATGCTGTATGTTCCATCCAGGTTGCTTGAAACATACTTGTTTTCGTCTATTGTTTTAACCCATTCATAGCGTCTGGCAATGTTGTGCTGTACCTTACCGTCAGCAGTAACAGACTGTACAAGCTCCGAGCTGTTGCCTCCGTTTGTAAGCCAGGTTTCTCTTCTTGATTTTATGGTTGTATAATTTTTGTCCATGTATTCTTTGGGCGGTTTGCCTGTTAATGAATCTCTCCAACCATTGCCGTTAGGATAATAGTGTGTGCTGTGGAACAAGATTTTTGTTTCATCTTTTTCAAAATCAGTTGTTCTTTTTATATACTGGGTTCTTGATTCACCGTTTTTGTAGTTGAATTTATTTACGTCATTTTGACTGAAAAATCCCGGAAATGATACCTGTGTTACTTCTTTATCTTTGACTTTTGCAAGCAGTGTGCCCTGCTGTGTTTCCAGTTTATATAGCTTTTTGCCGTCATTTAAAGCTTTTAGACAACTCCCTTTAGTACGAATGATATCGCTAAGCTTTTTGTATTCGAATTCTGTGAGTTTGTGGTCATACAAGTTTGAAAAATCAGGCAGTTGAGTTTGTCTTCTTATCAATCTTGAGTTGTGTCTTGCTAGCATATTATAAAGATTTTTTTGAGTTACTTTTACAATATTTGCCATAACTTTCTCCACGCTATTTTAATAATTGATTGTATAAAATAGCTGAAAGAAATTTTTTGCGATTTGCAAAAAAGTTTTTTGCAAAATATTTACATTGCTTAATTAAAATTTTATAGTCAGTAGCAAAAAATATTTTTAGCGGTTTTATTTTATACAAAAATATAATTATAAGGAAAAAATCATGTTAACAAACTATTCTGTAAATGCCTCTCAACCTTCATTTGGTAGATATGAATTTATCAATACTTCAAGAGATATTCTACGAAAAAAAATTACAACTAATAAAGATTTAGCAAAACTCAAAGAATTATGTAAAGCTGAACAAGAAGATTTTCGTGCTAATAGAACAATTATAATTGGACGTACTTTAAAGAACGGATGCTATTCAGGTAATAGATTAGCTGCAAATGTCGGAGATGGACGCTGGCGTTCACAAGGCTTTTTTCAATCAGCACTATCATTTTTAAAAGAAATGACACACAAAGCTGATAAATTTCAAATAAAACAGAATAAAAAATTAGAAATAAACGATTATTTCGATAAACTGTAGGTAATAAATAAGTTTTATATTCAAAGACAAAAAATATTTTTAAGTGTTTATTCTTATCATAAGTAAAAATAGGAGAAACATATGCAATTATACTCAAACTACTCAAACAACTCAATGAATCAAAATAATTCTCTTTCTTTTAAATCAAAATTTCTTAGAACGAAAACTCTGCGTAAGGCATTTGAAGAAATAAAGCCTGGTATTGGGGCTGAACTCATTCAAGATCGTAGACAATTTGTAAATGCTGTCAAAGCTATATTAAATGATGGGAAAAATGATGTAATAAGACTTAGTGAAGAGGGAAATAATGCCTTAATGTATGTTAACGGTAAGCAATATGAAAAAGGGCGTCTTTTTATTAATTGGGATGGCAAAAGTACCGGTACAAGAGAGGCTATTATTGATTTTGCAGAAAAACATAGAGATATAAAAAAAGTTTCTGGATATGATTCTTTAAATAAAGAAGAGGTAGCAACTATTCAAAACAAACTTAAACGATTTAAGAAGATAAGTCCACAATCTGACGATTTTATGCATAAACTAAAATGTTTATACACTGAGGTAACGTTGGGTATAGATTTTTATGTGCACAATGAATTGACAAACTTACAAAAATTGATATTTAAATATAAAAATTAATGAAATAAAAAAGACTCCATATGGAGTCTTTTTTATTGGTGTCGATAAGATTATCAAACCTTAACCCTTTGACAACTCTTTTTATCAGATTTTAAAAATTAGGCAATTTTAAGAGAGAAAAATACTTTATATTAATATAGGGAAAATTTGGTTAGGTATATTATGATAAGAACAGCGCTTTATCAAGTCGGAAAAAACTGGGCCGTAGGTGCTCGAGACAAGTCTATGTTGCTTGCACAGGAAGCTCAACAAGTACTTGCCAAAACTTCTGAACGGGTTTCTAAACCTAAATTTACTTTTGGTCCTAAATCTCCAGCCGCTTTATCCAAAGTATCGGCTACAGAAGCTTTGAGTAGCCAGAATAAGACATTTCACTTTGGGACATCAAAGGTTTCTAAAATGTCTTTTGGAACACCAAAATGTGATACGGAGTATATAAAACATTTGAATGCAAAAATTCCTAATATTGCAATGGCACGCAAAGATTTCTTTAGCGCTACAGGGTTGCAGCTTCATTCACCTACTACAGAAGATTTAAGAAGCTTTGTCGGAGGGTTGAAAAACATAGAATGTGGAGTAAAAGGCAAAGGAATGCTTGCTTGTAATTACCCAAGAGAAGCAGTTAAATTAGCATTACCACAAAAAGTTAAGCACGTTTTGATTGGACATGGCTGTGGTGCTACAGAAACAAATAATTGGGTATTTTATCAAAATGGAGAAAATATATTAAACTATATAAACAAAAACATCCCTAAGGGTGAACAGGTTATTGTATTGTGTTGTGAAACCGGTAAACAGAATGTCACAAAACTAGGCATTGGTACTACTGTTTCAACTCTATTAACTGATATTAGAAATCCTGCAAAGATTGTTGAGTCTGGCAGAAATGAAATTATTGGAGAATTTGTACTACCACCATACGGTAATGGAGTTGTATATTACTAAAATTAGCTTATTGAGCAATTTGTTTGTCTTATGAAACTATCGACTCAAGAGTATTACAATATGAGGATTGTTTTAAGGCTAGAGGCAAATGAAAAATTGTAACAAAATATTTATGTTTGATTCGTTTTGGGCAAAAATTAATATTGTTATAACTTAGTTTATATAGGTTTCAAAAGTGGAAGGTAGACAGGTCTGATTTAAGTATTGCTCAAAAGTTTAATATGCCAATATCTAAACCAACATCTATAAATAGCAATACTAATCAAATTAACCAAAGTTCCAAAGATGGCAAAGGGATTTCTACTGGAGTTAAAGTCGCCATAGCTACGAGCTTGGTTGCTTTAGCTTCTTATGGAATTTATGCCGTAACAAGAGGAAAGGTAAAACCTAAAACAGCTCCTATAACAGGAAATAATACCTCGGTGCAAGAAATTAAAGAATTGTCAGTAAATGCATTTAAAGAAATTGGTAGATTTAACAAGAGTAGAGCTGTATTAGCTGACGGAACTAATTATACCGGTAAAATTGTTAGTGAACCAAAAGACGGTTCTAAGTTTGTAATGGAATATCTAGACGGTGTATTACAGAAGTCAACAAAAATAAAAGGTTCAGAAACTGTCTTTGAAAAGACTTATAAATATTCTGATGAATTAGGCCTTGTTAACGTAATTAAAAATAAATCTTCTGTTTTAAAGAAGTTTGTTGATGAAGCAGGTAACTTGAACATTGTAACATCTAAGCATCATAATGTAATTGATAAATCAACTGGCCTAATACATAGAGATTGTAGATTTATTGACAAACATAATAATATTTCGGGTTCTTTCGAAACTCCTTATTGTATCAGAGCACGAGAAGGTGGTATAAATTACCCATTAAAAATAAAAGGAACCGAAGTGCAAACAGCTTTTTTAGATCCGATGTCTGGAGGTGTCGGAAACTTAGAAAAAGGCGAATGTAATCTTGTTTGGAATTATCGTGGCAGAAAAAACGATGGAGATAACGTTTTTCACATTGACACAATCTATCGTTTTAATAGTTCTGGTAAATCTATGAGAAATATTGATTTGTATGGCCGTTATGGTAAATATAAAAAATTAGACTTTGACTTTAAATCTGGATTCGTAACAAATGGAGAATCTCCATTGTTTAAATATAATTACAAAACTAATGAAATAACTGATTTAAAAATTGATAAGAATGAAGCAGAAGAACTGGTCAATTTTGCAAAAGAGCAATATGGACTTTATCAGAAAGCCCAAAAGGCAAGATTAAGAGAATACAAAGCTGGTATTTGTTAGTTAATGTAAATATTTAGCTAATCAATGTAAGATGCAACTTGAGTACTTAATTAACGAATAAAAAAAATGATAACAAAAGTTATCATCTTTTTATGGTGTCGTTAAGGTTACTACTTTGGAACCCTTTGACAAGAAAATTATAGCAGAATTAGGTGATAAATTCAATATTTATCATAAGGTGGTGTTTGTTATGAAGTGTTCAACGCAAGAATATTACAATATAAGAATTATTTTAGGATTAGACTGTATATAAATTATTAGTTTGTTTAGTTGGTACAAACAACAATGGAAAACCAATAATCAATCCCAATAACGGTATTGTCCAAATTATCAAAAACAGTTGACTCCATTTAATATCTCTTAGCCTTTTGCTGGCTGCAAATAAACCAATTCCAAAAGTTATAAAAGTAATTAAAGCCTTTAATAGTAAAACGACGTATTCATTTAAGTTTAAATGATTTACGGAAGTAATTCCTATTATAAAAATAATTAACATTAAAATTTTTGTTATTAAATAAGGTTTACGTGTAATTCTATTGGTGAAAGTAAATGGATTATTATTCTCATCTAAAGTTTTAGGTAAATTGTCTTGCAAATTACTTTGTTGTTTTGATATTAGTAACATAACAAATAAACTTATTGCATAACATACAACAGCAGCCCCTACTGTTAGAATTATATATTTGCTAATAGCATCATCTAAAGGCATTTGATTACAAACAGTTGCAATATAAATTCCAAGAAATGAATTTATAACAGCTAAAGAGATATCAAAGATTAATAAAAATCGTTTAAATCCTTTTAGAAGAATGCTATTTAATGACAAATTATACATAGCCAAAATATACAGCAATGTTGCATTTGCAACGGCTGTTACACCAACAACACTATTCCCACCAACAAAAAAAGAACCAATATTGTGAACCAAACTACCAGCATCACCTTTTGTTAAAATTAAACAAGTAAAAAATAGCGAAAATAATACTTTTACCGAGGTTAAAATAATATTTAACTTGTTTTTTAACATACTCACCCCTTATAAGTTAAAAATGTCGACGGCGGGACTTGAACCCGCACGGGTTTCCCCACACGCCCCTCAAACGTGCGCGTATACCGATTCCGCCACGTCGACACAGGTATTTTAGTTATTCTATTGTCAAATTTTCAACAAAAATATATTATCATAAACATATTTTTTGTAAAAGATTTGCCGATGAAGGGACTCGAACCCCCATGAGTTTCCTCGCACGCACCTGAAGCGTGTGCGTCTACCATTTCGCCACATCGGCAAAGTCCAATTTAGTTTATAAAGTTCAATATTTGCGCCTCCGTGCCGAATGTATTCACATTGGTTCATACCCTCTCAAAAAACGATACTCAATCGTTTTTTTCGGCAGAGTGCCACATCGGCGACGTTTATTGTTGTCTTTTATTATCATAAAATTAACATCAGATTTTTGCAATAGAATTTTATACAAAAATATATATTGATAGCTTTTTATTTAATATGCTCTAACTTATATCTTTCCAAAAACGGAGCAACGTCAAAATCAGATTTCTTAATATATTTAGCTTGTGCCATATCACCTTTACCATTGATAAATGGAATGTCCATGAACATTGTTTCATCATCAAAAGCTTCAAAAATTTTTCTTGTGGGTTGGCCATTATTTGGGTCGTATTCTATATAATCATCTAACTTGCCATTTTTTAACGACAAACCGCTTGATTTATTACCGGTTTTGCTGTCTAATGTAATGTGCTCAAACCATCCGGGCATTAGTTCTTTTGTTCTGACTATTTCATTATTTGAGTTAAACAAATAATATCTATAACTATTGAAACTATCATTGACAATAATAGTTCCGTTTGTATGATGTTGTATCTCTTTCAATTCATTACCGTCATAGAGTTCGTATCTTTTGTTTGATAAAATTGCGTATTTGTCTTTTGAACCTACACTGATAGCACCGTATTCTGTCGCTTTCTTATGATTAATGACTTTTAAAACCAATGCATTGTCATAGTTGTTGTCCATTGGCTGAATGTAGATAGCTTCTTTTGTCAGGCGATTATTTTTAAATTCGGCTGTCATGACACTCGGTCTGGTTCCTCCGATTTTAGATATCGGAACAATTCTCTTGCTCAAATTACCATTATTGTCATAAAAATGAAGACTTGGAGTATTATCAACAAAAGAAACTATTTTAGCTAATTTGCCGTTTTTATCATAATATTCGATATAAGTCTGAGATATTTTGTTGTCTGCATCCAAACCTTTTATTATTCTTGTTAATTTTCCTTCTTTGTCAAACACTCTTATGCCATCTTTGCCTGCTTCAAAAGGAATTTTATTTTCCTTAAGATATTTTACATAATCGCTTCCGTGTTTGTAGCATACTTCATTGAATTCTGTATAAATTTCATTGTATTGTCGAAGTGCTCTTTTTGCATGTTTGGTTTCCTTTGACAATTCGGCATTTATTTTGTTAATTGTTCTTTGAGTTGGGTTTGTTTCCTTTATTGTTTTGTTTGGATTTTTTGAAGTTTTTTTGACAGGTTGTGCTGCTGCTTCTGCTGAATTTTTAACTGACTCCTGTTGCACAACTTTTTTGGCGTTTGTCCACCAGTTGTTTCTATGCCCGATTATTCCCAGTGCAACAACACCAGCAAGTGCTGTTGCTCCAATCATGTATTTTGCAGACTGGCTCAAACTTTTATCAACAAAAAGATTCTGCTTAGATTCTTCGTCTTTCTTTTGAACAGGTTTAATTGCATAATCTTGCGGAATTTTTATAAAACCTGTACTGTTAATTGGCATAATTTTCCTACACTATTGTTACCTATACATATAAAAACGTAGGCTTAACAATAGTTGCTAAATTTTTAAGAAATATTAAATATATATTACAGCCCTAAAATTGTACAGCTGGTACTGCTTTGTCTGCTTCCGGTGTGTTAAAGTACTCTCGTGCCTTTATACCGATTATGCCGGCAATAATTGATGTGGGGAATGTTCTAATTCTCGCATTTAACAGTTGTACACTGTCGTTGTAATCTTTTCTTGCTACAGCCAGCCTGTTTTCGGTTCCTGCCAGCTCGTCTTGCAGATTGATAAACTGTTTGTCGGCTTTGAGCTCAGGATATCTTTCCACAACCAGAAGCAGCCTTGATAAAGCATTAGAAAGGTCGCTGTTACCCTGCTGTATGCCTTTCATATCGTTTTTGTTCATTGCTCCGCCCAGCTTTGCACGAGCTTCGGCTATTTGAGTAAATACAGCTTTTTCATGCGCTGCATAACCTTTTACAGTTGCAACCAAATTCGGTATCAAATCATTACGCCTTTTCAGCTGGTTGTCTACCTGCGCCCAGTTAGAGTTAACGTTTTCATCCATTACCTGCAAATTGTTGTATGTACCAATAAATGCACTAAACAACATCACAACAAGCACTAAAACCGTGCCTAAAATAATCCATCCTGTTTTTTTCATATTTTTCTCCTTTTATAAGTTGTTTACGTAATCCAAAAGTTTTTGTAGCTCTGCCACGGCAGTGTCTGCGGTATCTATGGTCTCTTTCTTATTAAGAGTGCAGTGTTTTTCTTTGTGGCACAATAGCTTTTCATAAAAACTTTTGTTGATAGCAAAAAGCGAGTGTATCTTGTTCAAATTTTCATAAGGTGACTTTGATACTTCAATATTTTTTATTCTCAAAATTGCCTTAAAAATTGCGTTTAATGTCTTTGTCAGGGGCACAAGACTTTTTTGCAGCATTATGTGGCTATGCGCATTCATAAGATAATGTGCACGAAACTGCATTAAAAGATTCTTTGTTTCAGCCTCACATTGCAGCCGTAAATCATCCCTGTTGACGTTTATATTACATATCAAATCTTCTCCATAAAGAATTTTGTGGTTTTCTTTTATATCACTGTATTCCATCGCATACACATCAGATGAGTTGTACCACTCTTTTTCTCCCATAAAAACAGGCAGTGCATTCCTTTTGCTGCAAAAAATACAACTCTTGCCCATCCATTCTCTCGCCGGTTTAGAACATTTTTTTATATCTTCACCGTGCAAATCTGTTACAAGAACCATCAAATCCACATCTTGCAACAGGTTATCAGCTTTTTCGCCTGCCTTAGCACCATAAACAAACACTGATTTTAACCTTGAGCCAAAAATGTTTTTTAATTGTTCAATAAATTTATCTAATTTTGTCATTTTTACTGTCCTTTAATTTTTACCATCCGCCAGAGGCACCGCCTCCGCCGAACCCTCCGCCGCCGCCAAAACCGCCAAAGCCTCCGGAGCCGAATCCACGTCCTGTAAATCCACCGCCATATCCTCCGCCAAAGGGTATAAATATTGGAAATATGCCGAATCTTATACAGAAAAATATGATTATAATCAATAATAAAAATCCGAAATCATCACCGGATGATGGCTGCTGCGGCACAGGCCCGTTAACGGAAAGTGTTACACCGTATGCTCTTGCAATGTAATCTGCTAATTGATAAGTACCTCTCCAGATTCCGCTTTGATAGTCTCCCTGCCTAAAGTACGGCAGCATCTGTTCATCTCGGATTCGTCCTGCTTTCCCGTCAGGGATAATACCCTCAAGCCCGTATCCAATTTCTATTCGTAATTTTCTTTCATTAGGCGCAACAAGTACAACAGCTCCGGTATTTTCGCCTTTTTTCCCGATTTTAAACTCTCTGCCTACATCAAGAGCGGTCTGCTCAATGCTTTTACCGTCAAGAGATTTAACAGTAACAACCGCAATATCAGCGCCTGTCTTTTTTTGCAAATCCCACAAAAAAGCATTTATAGAATTTTTTGCACCGGTATCCAAAACATTCGCATTGTCAGAAATAAAACCGTCAAAATTATAAGAAGAGTCGGCAAAAGCACACTGGAGTGATAAAAATATTATAAAAATTATAGATATAAGAATTCTTTTTATCATAAAGAAATTATATTCCATTTAAAACTTAATGCAATAATCAAGTGTATAATGTATAATAGTTACGAATTAAATGCTGACAGGAGTTTGTTGTGGAAAATAAATACAAAAAAAGAATTCTTTTTCTTGGTATGCCTGACATGGCCATTATCTGCCTGTCAAAACTTGTTGCAGAAGGGTTCAATATTGTAGGTGTTGTGCCTCCACATTTTACCGAGGCAACTTACGGGCTAATGTGCAACTTCACAAAAAGCCTCCGCCTTCCTCTTATCACATACGAAAGAACAATGGATGAGCTGGATTTTATCCACAAGGTGAGACAACTTGATGCAGATATTGCCGTGGTTTGTTCTTATAACAAAAAATTTCCGCCCGAACTTTTGAAAACTGTCAAAGGCGGCTTTGTAAATTGCCACCCCTCACTCCTTCCGGACTACAGAGGTGCTAATCCTTACAGCAATGTAATTATCAATAACGAAAAAGAAACCGGTATCACGCTTCATTTTATGGATGAAAACTTTGATACAGGCAATATAATTGCGCAAAAAAAAGTAAATATTGAAAATAAAGAAACAATGGGTACATTATTCAATAGAATGAATTATTTGTGCGCAGAGTTTTTGAGCGAGTTTTTGAAAAATTTTGAACAAAACACAGATGTTGTGTCAATGCCGCAGCCGCAGGGCGAGTTTAAAAAAGCACCCGCAATAGACTCACGTAACATGAGAAACTTTATTGACTGGGATAAAGATGCTGCATACATAGACCGTTTTGTGAGAGCACTCAACCCTTTTATCAGTGCAATGACAAACTTTAGAGGCGTTTTCTTAAAAGTTTATTCTGCTGAAATCTCTGATAAAAAAGTAAAAGAAGAACCAGGCACCATCTGCCACGTAAAAGATACACTGGGGGTTGCAACAGGCAGCGGTGTGCTTTATATAAAATCTTTGCAATTCGGCTCTTACATGATTTCAGATGCAAAAAGTTTTATAGAAAAGTTTAAACCCCAAATAGGTGAAAAGTTAGGAAAATAATGGATACACTAAAGTTTGTAACAGCAGGACAGCCGATATGCAACGGAACAGCCGGCTATAAAAGAGCCTTCGAAATACTGGAAGAACTGGGCTTGGACGGTATGGAGCTGGAGTTTGTTCACGGCGTCAGAATGACAGAGGCCAATCAAAACCTCGTGCGAGATATCGTAAAAGAAAAAAATATGGTAATCACTGCACACGGGCCTTATTATATAAACTTGAACTCTAAAGAAGATGAAAAAATAGAAGCCAGCGTTAAAAGAATACTTGATACAGCACGCATGGGCCAGAGCCTTGGTGCGTTTTCCGTAACTTATCACGCTGCTTTTTATATGGGTAAATCATCTAAAGAAGTCTCTGAGCGTGTTCATAAATCAATGGAAGAAATATGCACTGTTCTTGATGAAGAAAAACTCGATATCTGGGTCCGTCCAGAAACAACAGGAAAACCCACTCAATGGGGGAACCTTGAAGAAATAGTGGAATTGTCAAAAAACTTTAAACAGGTTTTGCCGTGTGTTGATTTTTCTCATCTTCACGCACGTACAAACGGCCTTTACAACACGTACGACGAGTTTTGCGCAATATTTGATACCATTGGCACAGAGCTTGGCGATTATGCTCTCAATAATTTTCACGCACATATTGCAGGCATAGAATACGGTGAAAAAGGCGAGAAAAAACACCTTCTGCTTGAAGAAAGCGATATGAATTATAAAGACCTTTTAAAAGCATTCAAAAAATTTGATGTCAAAGGCGTTGTTGTGTGCGAAAGCCCGATTATGGAAAAAGATGCTGTAATATTAAAAGAATTTTATAACAGCTTGTAATATATCTTAATAAAAAGCCAAAAACCATGCAATTTTTTAGGTTTCCGGGTTTTCATGAGACTAAATCAAGATATAAGGAAGCAAAATAGTGGTTGGCAGTGTAAATACGGCATCCATCACCCCCGAAACAGCCGTAAAAAGTACAAAAGATAGAAATAATAATCAAAATACTTCATCCTTAAAAACAAGGGATTTACCTTTTGATAGTGTTGAATTCAAAAGTGCAGAAAAAAATCGCCAAAAAGAAGACCTTAAAACAGGAGGGATTTTTGCACTTGTCACAGCCTTGACTATTGGTATACTTGCAAGAAAACCTAAAGTCAAGGCACTTGTTCGTGTGTCAAAAGACAATCCGAATCTTAAACGATATCTTGCAATAGACCTTTTGAACAGCCATCTTAAAGATGGTGCAAAACTCTCCTATGATGCAACAAAGCAGCAGATTAAAAAGGTTTATAAACAACTTGCCGTCAAATTTCATCCAGATAAATGCAAACCCGCAGATAAAGAAAAAGTGGAAAATATCTTTAAAGATATAGTGGGAGCATATGCTGACCTTAAATAACCCTGCAGGTCGCTTTTGTAAAGGAATGTAAATACTGGCTTTAATCCGTCCCAATCCTTGTCATACTGCCTAATAGGATAGGATAGATGAAGCTGGATTATGCTTATAGCAATTTATAGTATTTTTTAGACTTATAAACATTATAAGCATTAAAGTAAAATGAAAGGTATTATATGTCTGAACAATTAAACGTAGGTAATATCCAAAACAGTTTAATAAAACAATTAGAAAATAAAGTAAATAACAATTCCAACCAAATAAATACCAAAACACCTGATATGCCTAATGATAAGGTTGAATTGTCGACTAAAAAAGACGAGAAAAAATCTTTATACAAAAAAATTGCAATAGCTGGAGCAGCAGCTGCTGCTATTGTGGGCACTGCAATTTATCTAAAAATGCATCCTGACAAAGCAGACGATGTAATAAAACAAGGCAAACAAAAAATAGAAGAAGCAGAAAAAGAAGTAAAAAAAGCAGCAGAAGAAAAAACAGAAAAAACAAAAGAAGAAGCGCAAAAAGCTGCAGAAGAAGCAAAAAAGGTTGCAGAAGAAAAAGCTGCAAAAGCAAAAGAAAAAGCCAAAAAAGCAGCAGAAGAAAAGGCTGCTATAGAAAAACAACGTTTGGAAGAAATTTATAAGCGAGATATAAAAGAGGTAAATGAAATCTTGTCTGATGCAATTGGAAAAACAGATGACGAAGTGGCTGGACTTTTGCGCGAAAAATACAATGAAGAAATTCTTGGCCCATCATTTAATATTAAAAGAGCCTTGATATATAACAAAAATATTGCAGCAGAAGCTCTTATCGAAAAAGCAGCCACAGTTAAAGACCCTATAGAAAAAGAACGCCTTCTCTCTAAAGCCGTTGATTTTGTACAAGAAGAAATAAGCCCTAGCAATGAAAGTGCCAATTTTGAAAAATTGGAAGAAATAAAATTACAACTTAAAAATCTATATAAAACAGAAGGTGTCGAATTTAAATCAAAAGATACGATAATAAAAACTATTGTCGAAAAATCAAATAAAATATTTAATCAAACAGATGAGGCCAAAAAACTCAAAGAAGCACTGGGGTCAGAAGCGGATTATTCACTTTATAAAAAACTCCGGGAAAAAAGTAGAAACTATGAAAACGTTTGGCACGAAAAAACAGACCCGATGGTATTGCTTGCTTATACAGATTTAAAACGTGACAAATCAATCAATGTTTTCTTGCACGATATTCTCCCTAAGCTGATTAAAGAAGAAAAAAATATCGTTAAACAAGAAGACCTCTATTTCAAATATTTGAATGTGCAAAGAGACTATGCAAATGGGCACAGACATACAAACGAAAGTTTTGATATCCTGAATGAAATGAATGAGCTGTTCTACAAAAAAGAGGTAAAACTTCCAAAAGGCGAATCATTAAAATATAAGGAAGAAATACAATCACAGCTTAAAGAAACAATGGATGAATTTATCTTCAAAAAATTTGATTTACCTTCAATAAACACTGATGAAGAAAAAATGGCACTTGCAAAAAGAGTTATTAACCGTTCTAACGTAAGAGTATTTTACCTCCTTCCTGACCAGGTGGAAACATCATACATTACAAAAGCGCTTGTTAAAATGGGCAGACAAAACAACAATGAAAAATACATAGAAAATGCAATTGATCTGGCAATGTCCAAAAATGAGAAAAAACATGCCTCAGAATTAATCAATGATATCTTAAATAAAGATGAAAATATTTCAGCCGGCTTGAAAGAAAAATTAACAAAAATCCGCGAAGATTTTAAAACAGCTTCTAAAAAAGCAGCCGAAGAAATTTCTGCTTCAATCAAATCAAAATCACTTGAACAAGCGTTTGAAACCTTTACATCAAGAGCTGAAACTAAAGAAGCAATAAAAGAATTTGCACAAAAAACAGGCAATTCTGAAGCTCAAATTATTGAAAAAATGCAGCAAGGAGACGGTGAAACAATTAGAAGGATTGTTAAAAAATCTATTAACAATACCAACGCTGAACGATGGATGTCTGATTTAACATCAACACCTGTTTGGGATGACGTTATCACTTATCTTGATAAAGTGGACGATATTGTAAAAGATAAAGTAGAACTTGAATACCTTCAAAATATAAGACTGCGCGCTTTAGCCGCAAATGTCCGTACAACAAAAGCTGCGTATCCCGAAAAATCAGAAGGCTATAGAGAACTCTTGAGATCTCATGTTACAAATATGCTCTATGGCAAAGATATGAACGGCAAACTTGCACAAGAAAACATAGACGAAAATGCTGTTAATGCAATAACAGATTATTTAGAAACTCTGGTCTGGGTTCCTGTACCTGAGACAACAATGTATGGTGCAATAGAAAGAGTACTTGAAAAACCCTACGGACTTTCTGAAAATACAATAAATACACTTAAAACCAAAATGGCAGAAATAAAAACCCGTCTAAAAATCAAAACGGATGAAGACTATTATAATGAATTCTTTAACAGATTCAAAAGCGGAAAATCAGGCGGTTCAGGCAGAGCAGCTTCTAAACTTAATAAGGAAACGGCTATAGACACCCTAAACAAATACATAGAAGGCGATAAATTGAAAGCTGACTCTACAAAAGCTGAAATAAAAGCTGCATACAGACGTCTTGCTCTTAAATATCACCCAGACACCTGTAAAGAAGCTGACAAAGCTGCCTACGAAGAAATCTTTAAAGAAATCGGCGAAGCTTACGGCGCGTTGAGATAATCATTCAATTAGCGCGGGTTGATTATGATTCTTCAAAGCATCATCAACCACACACGGCTCTGGCACCTGCTTGGCATTTTTTGCACCAAGCTCTGTCAACCTTTCGCACTGTCTTATTACATTGTCTCTGCCCATGAGCTTTGTCATAGCTTTTGACAGGTTTGTTTGTACACCGTTAAGGTCTTTTACCATGTCTGCAAATTTGTCTATCATCTTTCCTGCAAGACCGGCAATTTCCTGTGCGTTTTTGTTCTGGCGGTTGACCATATTAAAACTGTTAATGATTTTTAATGCTGCAAGAAGCGTTGACGGAGACACAGGCATGATTTTGTTTTTCCACGCAAGCTCCCAGAGCTCTCCATTTTCAGCAAAAAGCATTGCATAGCAGCTCTCAACCGGTATAAACATCAATACATACTCGGGTGAAGCAAACTCTTCTATTTCAAAATACTCACGCTTTGCCAGTCCTGATATGTGCGTTTTTACAGAATCTTTGAACTGTTTCAGGGCAAATTGTGCTTCGTCTTCGTTTTGTGCATTTATATAGGCATCATAAGAGGCAAGAGATGTCTTTGCGTCAATAAATACAGCCTTGTTATCCGGCAGAAAAATAGTAGCGTCAGGCTTTTTGGAGCCGAATCCAGTTTGAGTGTCATACTCTTCGCCTTTTCTAAGACCGGAAAGCTCAAGCACTTTTTCAAGAATAAGCTCGCCCCATCTACCCTGTTTCATGTTGTCGCCTTTTAGTGCAGAGGCAAGAGTATTTGTGTCGTTAGAGATTTTTGCACCTGTTTCAATAACCTCTTTAATGTGCATATCAAGTTTTGCACCCTGTTCAATATTATATGTGGATTGCTTTTTCAGCTCTTCAAATTTTTCCTTAAACGGTTCTAAAATTTCAGTGATTCTTTCCTTCGACATGTTGGAAAAATCCTGAGTCGTTTCTTTAAAAATTTTGTTTGACAGGTTTTCAAACTGCAGCTGCATTTTTTCATAAATATCTGAATAAGCAGACTCTACAGCAGTCTGTTGTTTTTGCTGTATATTTTTCATAACAAAAAAAGTAACAACCGCTCCTAAAACCAAACCTGTTATAAACAAAATAATTTCCATAAATATCTCCCGTTTTGATAATTATATACTAGCATAACAATGTAACAGAGTTGTATTTTGTAAAAAAAACAATATAATATTAATATTATTGACTGGAGGCAGGAACGTGAATAATAGACGCTGGTATGACAAACACAGAGAAACAAGGGTTGCTTTAAACTTGTTAAAAAATCTGCACTCAACAATACAAAGCAAACTTTCAAACGATATTATAAACGTTGCCAGTGCAATAAAAACAGTGCACAGAGAAAATGATACAGCACCCTTGAGTATAGGTCTTGAAAGAGTGCTTGGCCTCTATCAAACAAACAAAGGCCGCCGCTGGTATGACAAACAGCCGGATCTTTCTGTTGCAATCAAGACAATTTCGACATTACCTGAAAGTGATTATGAAAATATCATGGAAGGTATCTGTATGTCTTTAAAATAGGCGAAAAATCATGGCAGATTTTTCACGAAACGAACTCATCTGGGGAAAAGAAGCACAAAAACTGCTCAAAGATAAAACAGTCTTTGTCTTCGGCCTTGGCGGTGTCGGAGGTTTTGCTCTGGAATCTCTGGCAAGGGCGGGCGTGCAGAATTTCACTGTTGTAGACTTTGACTGCGTTTCCCCATCCAATATCAACCGCCAGATTATTGCACTCACTTCCACAATCGGATGCAAAAAAACAGACTTGTTTGAAAAAAGACTAAAAGATATCAATCCTGATATCCAACTTACCTGCGTGTGCGACTTTTATAATGAAAATTTGCGAGATGACATATTCAAAACAAAACCTGACTATGTAATAGACGCAATAGACACTATGCGCTCAAAAATAGATTTGCTTGTGTATTGCAAACAAAATAATATTCCTGTTATTACTTCAATGGGTGCAGGCAACCGCCTTGACCCCACACAGCTTTATATTACGGATATAAAAGACATAGAAAATAAAAAATGCACATTTACAAAAAATGTGCTGTACCAACTAAAAAAACGGGGAATTGAAGAGGGTATCACAGCTGTTTGCAGCAGAGAGTGCCCGTCTGTGTTAGAAAAAATCTCTTCAACCGAAAATATAAAAACCCAAAGAGGCGAAAAAATAGAGTTTACAAAAATTACCCCGGGCTCCACCCCTTTTGTTCCTGCTGTTGCCGGATATTTTATGGGATACCATGTTTTAAAAGATTTCTTGAAATAGAATGTCATACCTGTCATCCAATAGTGAGAAGGCCTGTGGCCCTAAACATAAGTATCAATCGTATATAGCCATAAAGATTTGGTAACCTTATAAAAATAAAAAAAATAAAAAAAACCGGAATGCATAATGAATTCCGGTTGAATCTTGTTTGATTCCTCGTGTGTGTAAGTAAGTGTAGGTTAGTGTGGTAGGTCAGTGTGTATGTATGTGGTTAAAAATTAATTCTCTCTTTAATTCTCTTTTTATCTCTCGTATATATATAAAGTATTTCCATAAGAAATAATTGCCTTTTTTGTTTAATTGAGCTTAATATTTCTTAATAAACAAAGGCAAAAAAAAGGGAGCTTTTTTCAAACCTCCCATATTTCCCCATTTCTCCGTATATTTACGTACGATTTCTCGATACGTTAATATTCGATACCTTGTCTTGCCATAACACCCATATCAAAGTAGTGTTTAATCGGCTTCATTTCTGTTACCAGGTGAGCTAAAGCTACAAGCTCGGGGTGAGCATATCTTCCTGTTAACACAATTTCCAAGCTTTCAGGCTTGTTTAATAAAACGTCTTTTACCTCGGAAACTTTAATCATATTCATTGCTACGCAAATGTTTAATTCATCGAGGATAACCAGCTGGTATTCACCGCTTTGAATAGCCTGTTTTGCCAATTCCCAGCCTTTTTTAGCTTCTTTGTAGTCTTCCATGCACACATTGTGTTTGTAAACAACTCTGTCCATACCAAACTGGTGCACTTCAAGATTTTTCAAGAACTTACCGGCAGAAGCAATTTCACCGTAAGTTGTACCGGAGTCACCTTTTGTAAATTGGATAACAAGAACTTTCCAGCCATGACCTAAAGCACGCAAAGCTAAACCTAATGATGCTGTTGTTTTACCTTTTCCATCGCCAGTGTAAATTTGAATATAACCGTGCTCTAACAAAGTTGTGTCCTCCGTTCGATAAATTGAGATTCTTATCTCATTCATCATTATAAATATTTTTTTACTGTTCTGCTTCGATTAAATGGAGTAGATACTCTATCTATTTTGTTTCGGAATTAGGGTAAAATTTACACTTATTGCGCAAAAAACAAATTAACACAATACTTGTTTGTCCCCTAAAATTTTTATATCAATTATTATTTGATTAACATCCGAACTCGCCGAACTTGTATAACCATATTAAAACAAATTTTTCCAACTTGGGCAATTTTTGTTTTGTCCATGCTTTTTATTTTACAATTTTACTCCCGTAATAGTTGTCAAAATACTGTCTGGTTGCTGATTTCAAGTAGTGTCAAAAAACTTTTACATTTAATTTTTTATCAATTCTTAAAAAAGACTTGAAACCATGGAAAACATTGTATTCAATCTTTTTTTATAAAAATAATTGTGGTTAAAATTTTGTAATTATTTTTTGTTTTTTGCAAATCCTACTTTTTTATTCTGTCAAACCAGCCCTTTAAAATTTTTAAAGGTGCTCTGGTGAGCCCAAGCGCGTTTGCTTCAATATCCTTGCTGATTACAGAACCGGCACCAACAGATGCGTTCTCGCCGATGTGAGCGGGCGCTACGATTACGGAATTTGATCCTGTAGAGGCATTGTCATCAATCACGGTATTGAATTTTTCTTTTGTGATGTGGTTGTAGTTTGCTGTGATTGTGCCTGCTCCTATGTTTACGTTACTGCCAAGTGAGCTGTCACCAATATAGCTTAAATGGCAGACGTTTGTGTGGTCTTTGATTTTTGTCTTTTTAATTTCTACAAAATTACCGATTTTAACCCCTTCACCAAGCTCAACATCTCCTCTAAGACGTGCAAACGGCCCGATTTTGCAGTCTTTTCCTATTTTGTTTTTTCCTTCAATATAAGTGCATGGATAAATTATTGTATCAGCTGCAATTTCTGTTTCGGGAGAAATATAAGTTGTATCAGGGTCTATAATTGTTACACCGTCAGCCAGCAATTTTTCGATTACTCTGTCTTTCAAAATCTTTGTTGCCTGTGCAAGATGCTTTTTAGAGTTAATTCCGTAAGACTCCTCATTGTTTTCAAGAATATAAGACTGCGCCTTCAAACCATTTGAGATAGTCCATTTTACAATATCTGTTAAATAATATTCATTCTGCGCGTTGTTGGAATCCAGATTCAAAAACGCTTCATGCACTTTTGGCCAATCGAGCAAATAAACACCCGTGTTTATTTCTTTAATCTTTTTCTGCGCGTCAGAAGCATCTTTTTCTTCAACAATTGCTTTTAAATTGCCGTTTTCATCCCTGACAATACGACCGTAGTTTGTCGGGTCTTCAAAAATTGCAGACATAACAGTCAATGCAGATTGGCTTTGTGTGTGGGCACTGATAAATTTATTAAGGGTTTCTGCTATAAGTAGTGGCGTATCTCCGCAAAGAATCAATACCTGACCTTCAAAACCTTTTAAATCTTCATAAGCCTGAAAAGCTGCATGGCCTGTGCCAAGCTGGGGAGATTGCAGCCTGCATTTTGCGTTGTCATAATTTTTTGTTACATAATTTTCAACTTCATCAGCGCAGTGTCCTACGATAACATAATTTTCTTTAGCCATACCGGTGCCGTTAACAGCGTCTATTACATAACCAAGCAGTTCTTTGTTAAAAATTTTGTGCAGCACTTTTGGTGTTTCAGATTTCATTCTTGTCCCTTTGCCCGCTGCCAGTATAATCGACTTAATCTGTGAATTTATTGTATTTGTCATATTAATATTCCTTTATAAATATATATTTCTTTAATTATTCTATATCAAAGCAAAATAATGGGCTTGGTTTAAATTTTTGTAAATATAGCTCCATAGAATTAATTCTATGGGGTTATATTTTATCGATAATTGTGATATAACTATGTATAATCAGGGGAAGATTATATAAAAACAGTCTGAACCAATATTTATATAACGAGATAGATAGCGTCAAGGCGCAAATTAAGAGAAAAGGAGAATTTATGACAGTAGGTCAATTCGTATTCATGTTACACTCCCACCTCCCATATTACAGAAAAGCCGGTATGTGGCCTTTCGGGGAAGAGAACCTGTATGAATGCATGGCAGAAACATATGTTCCTTTGTTGAATGCAATTTCCGAGTTGTACGATGATGAAGGCATAAAAGCAAAATTAACAGTAGGTATCACTCCTATTTTGGCTGAACAGTTAAACGATGAACACCTCCAAAACGGTTTTATCGAATACTTAGACGCTCGTATCAAAGCAATTTCTAAAGATTTGGACAGATATCCTGATCCTGAAGTTGCTCACTCACAGCATTTAAAATATCTTGCAAAATATTACTTTGACTGGTTCAACCACATCAAAGATTCCTTTATTAATAAATATAATAAAGACCTTATCAGCGCATTTAAAAAATATCAGGACTTAGGCTGTATTGAAATCACTACATCAGGTGCAACTCACGGATTTTCTCCGCTGCTTGCTACTGATTCAAACCTCAATGCGCAATTCAAAATCGGTTCTGATACAACAAAAAGATTGTTCGGCAAAAAAGCAAAAGGATGCTGGCTGCCCGAATGCGCATATAGACAGGGCTATGAATACATCGGCAAAGACGGCCAGAAAAAATGGAGACCGGCTATCGAAGTTACTCTGCAAAACAATGATATTGAGTACTTCTTTACAGAATCTCACGTAATCGAAGGCGGAAACTCAATCGGCAACAGACGTGTAATCGGTGTTTACGGAAACATTGAATACATTCCTCTGCCTGAAAGAGAACCCACAGGATACGATACATATTCTGCGTACTGGCTGCCCGATGCACAGGTTGCTGTAATGGGAAGAAACGACAGAGCAGGATTCCAGGTTTGGTCAGCTGCTGACGGCTATCCGGGCGACGGCTGCTACAGAGAATTCCACAAAAAAGATGACAAATCAGGCGGCCACTACTGGAGAATTACATCTTCTACAACAGACTTGGGCGACAAAATGCTCTATGACCCTGTGCTGGCTATGTCTCAGGTTAACCTGAACTCTGACCACTATACAACACTTATTTACCACCTGTTGAATGATTACAAACTCTCTCACGACAATAAAGAAGGTCTTGTAATGGTTTCATTCGACACAGAACTTTTCGGCCACTGGTGGTTTGAAGGTGTTGAATTTATTAAACAGGTCATAAGAAAATTCAATAACTACCTCCCGCAGGTAGAAAGAATGACAGCAGGCGAATACTTAAAAGCTCATCCGCCGACAGAAGCTATCCAGATTCCTGAATCTTCTTGGGGACAGGGCGGTCACTTCTATGTATGGCAAAACCATCTTACAGAATGGATGTGGCCAATTATCCACGGTTGTGAAAAACGTATAATTGACATTGCTTCAAAATACGAAAAGATTCCGGAAGATAAATTGTTGTTAAGAGCACTCAACCAGCTTGCAAGAGAAAACCTTCTTCTGCAAAGCTCTGACTGGCCGTTCTTAATCACAACATGGCAGGCAAAAGACTATGCAACAGACAGATTCAGAGAACACGTTGAAAGATTCGAAACAATCGCTGATATGATTGAATCAGGCAATATTGACGAACACACACTGTCTGAAATCGAATCAATCGATAACTGCTTCCCTGTAATCGATTACAGAGCATATCTTCCTATCGAAGAAGGCAAAATCCCACAGCAGGAAGAAAAATTGAAACCTTTATATCAATAATATCTGTTGATAAATAAAGCAAAAAATAACTCCGATAAATTTATCGGAGTTATTTTTATAATAAGAAAACTGTTTATTTTTCAGGAGCAAATCCAACAACCTGTGCAAAAAGAACTTCTTCTCCAAGGTTCAAATCAAGCTTGTAATTTAAAGCACTGCTGTTGACCCCGTATAAGAAAATAGTGTTCAAATTGTTTGCTGCACTGTAAAGATACACATTCTGCCCGATAAAACCGCAATCAACAGAAGCAAGATACTTGCTCTGTCTTGCAAGATTTGCAACGTATAAAAGAATCAAAGGTGCTTTTGTACCGACAATCGGCCTGATATCTTCTTTACTAAATGCTTCTAGAGTGTGCATTTGCGGGTTGTATTTGTATAATCCGTCAGGCAGTGCTGCATAAATTGTGATAACCTGTGCATTCAAAGCACTGGGCGTGGTTTTTTTGCCGTCAGGCCTGTTTATCCCATTAGCCGCCCATAAGAGATTCGACAGGGTCTGAATGGGAATCTCCTGTTTTGTAAACTTTGTGCTGGAGTGTCTGTTTTTTAACGCCTCCATCAAAGGCATACCACCGGTAATAACGGGCTCCGGCAGTTTTATGTCATCTAAAACAACTTTTGCAAAGACCCCGTTGCTTGCACCAATGATGCCGGCTAAAACACATAACGAAACCATTAATCTTTTGAAATTTTTCATCCTAACTTACCTTATCTCTCTTTTTTGATAACCAATCTCTGTTAAATTCGTCAAAGTCTGCGATAATTGCATTTACCGCTGGCAGCTTGCTGTATAGCTCTCTTGTTTCCATAGATTCTATTGCAACAATTTTGCCTATGCCCGCACGTCTTGCAGATTCAATGCCTGATACAGCATCTTCTACAACAATGCATTCTTGAGGCTCCAGCTCCAGATTTTTTGCTGCTATTTCGTATATATCAGGCTCTGGCTTGCCTTTAATCTTTCCATTGTCGTAAACAATTTTTGAAACATCAAACCAATTTTCGAGCCCGAATTCTTTAATAAAGAATTTGACGTTCACTTCTTCTGACATTGTGGCAATTGTATGCGGGATGTCGTTTTCGCACAGGTAGTTTAAAAATTCTACCGCACCTTTAGCCAGCTTAACATTTTCTTTGTCATCTGCACACATCTGGCGGTAGATTGCCTCTTTTTCATTCTGGCATTTTAAAACGAGTTGTTTATCAGGCTGTTTGCCAATAAGGTATTTTACAATATCCTCGTTTGTTCTGCCAAACATGTATTCTCTCATTTCCTCATCTGTAAAGGCGGTGCCTCTAAGGTTTTTTGAGTATTCTCTCCAGGCTTCAAGGTGCATCTTGGAATCCCAGAAAAGCGTGCCGTTAAAATCAAATATTACGCCTTTGTATCTTTTTTCTTCCATTGTTATTACCATTTGTTGTAGTGTATTCTGCTTGAGTCATATCTTTTGGGCCGTTCCTGTCTGCTTTGAGCATAACCCAGCGATATCAATGCAAACGGTTCAACATGAGATGGCAGGTCAAACCGTTTTGAAAATTTCTCCATAACCTCTTCCCACGGATACACGCCCATCCAGCAGGTATCCAAGCCCAGTGCCCTGGCCGCAAGCAGCATGTTTTCTATTGCTGCTGAACAATCAACCTGATAAAAACCTTTTGCCATTTCTTTTTCAGTGTCGCCGCATACCATAATGCATACAGGCGCTGTAGCAAGTGCAGATGCATAAGGGTGCATTGATTCAATTTCGAGCACCAGCTGTTTTTCGTCAAAAACTACAAAATGCCATGGCTGTTTGTTACACCCTGAGGGTGCAAACATTCCCGCTCTTAAAATTTCGTCTACAAGATCAGGGTTAACGGGTTTGTCCAGATATTTTCTTACACTTCTTCTGTCATAAATAGTATCAATCGTATTTTCCATACAAATCACTCCGCTCAACCGTTTTTTTATTGAATTTACAGACCGATTATATCACACAATCCCCCTGTTCGATATTACCGAGTTGGGGGTTTTTACAATTCAAAACAGATTCATTATTTCATTGCATTTTTCTTTTATTATTTCAGCCGCAAAGGACACTTCGGGCATGTGTGTTGAGGAATAATTGTATTCACAATAGTCATACAACAGACAACTGAGTGAATGAATGTTCACGATTGTGGTTTGGATTTTTGATAAGTCTTTTTGTGTAAGATCTTCGCCGTACATAAAGATTCCTCCTAGTTGTACTATATGTACAATCTTTTTCTTGATATTAACATTAAAATAAAAATATGACAAATAGTACAATAAAGCTTTTACAAGAGAATATAAAAAAGTTCAGAAAAACAAAGAATTTGACGCAGGCTAAATTAAGTTTATTGACTAATATTTCCAAGGATTATATTACTTCAATTGAATGTGGCAAAAGAACCCCGAGCCTAAAAAGATTGATATTAATCGCAGAGGCACTAGAAGTTGATATAAGAGAACTCTTCACCCCCCAAGATTAAAACAAACCAGCGAAGGCGCAGCCGAGCCTAAAAAAAAGCGGGGTTCGGGGCGCAGCCCTGATGGCGAAGTCTGTTAATTAGAGAT
>ENA-UESE01000409-UESE01000409.1-human-gut-metagenome-genome-assembly--contig:-NODE-409-length-56357-cov-14.430135_pt1 | contig 56357 bp, 47 predicted proteins | sample MGYA00242995_ERZ507996 | MGnify/ENA primary metagenome ERZ507996 (study PRJEB26167, sample SAMN06115489) | human gut metagenome | host: Homo sapiens | place: China:Sichuan | collected 2015-04-15...
CGCCCTGTAACTGTTCAGAGCCCCATTCGCAAATTCGCCTCTTACGAGGCTTTTTGCTCATGTATGGCTTCTCCGCCCTGTAACTGTTCAGAGCCTCATTCGCAAATTCGCCTCTTACGAGGCTTTTTGCTCATGTATGGCTTCTCCGCCCTGTAACTGTTCAGAGCCCCATTCGCAAATTCGCCTCTTACGAGGCTTTTTGCTCATGTATGGCTTCTCCGCCCTGTAACTGTTCAGAGCCTCATTCGCAAATTCGCCTCTTACGAGGCTTTTTGCTCATGTATGGCTTCTCGCCATATAAATGTTCGTAAATATGCGGCTTCATGCAAGCATGAGCCGCATATTCACGGACATTTGCATGGCTCTGAACAGTTACATTTTCTCATTCTTTGGAGTGAACCGCAATACAAAATCAAAAAATTATCTTTCCCCTTGAAAAAAGCCGTATAATCCGATAGAATAAAAAAGCAGGCATTTTTGGAGCAGTACCCAAGTGGCTGAAGGGTCTGGATTCGAAATCCAGTAGGTCGGCTTTGCCGGCGCGAGGGTTCAAATCCCTCCTGCTCCGCTTTTATATTACAGTATCCAAAAAGGAGCATCGGCTGTCAAACCGGTGCTCCTTTTTGTTTTCCATTTAACCCTTGACGCTTCCCATTGCAACGCCCTGTACAATGTTCTTTGACAGAATCAGATACACAATGATTACCGGGAAGATAGAGAATGCAATCATCACGTAAACCTGACCCATATCAAATTTTAAGAAATCCGCGCTTCGCAGCTGGGCTATCAGGATTGGAAGGGTTTTTCTCTTGTCGCTGTCCAGAATCAGGGCAGGAACAAAGTAGTTATTCCAGCTGCTCACGAAGGTAAAAATGGCCTGAACTGCAATTGCCGGTTTCATCATCGGCATGACAATCGTATTAAAGGTTCTGAACTCCCCTGCGCCGTCAATTCTGGCGGACTCTACGATTGCCAGAGGCAGGGCGCTTTCCATATACTGTTTCATATAGAAGAAAGTCACCGGTGCCGCGATAGTCGGGATAATTAACGGTATAAAGCTGTCCCGGAGATTCAGGGTATCCACAAGCTGTACAAAGCCCAGTGCAGTCACCTGAGTAGGAATCATCATAATCATCAATATGAAAGTGAACATGAACTTCTTTAGCTTAAAGTCATAGGCATGAATTGCATATGCTGTCATGGAAGAAAAATAAGTACATAAAACAGCGCTCAGCGTCGATACCAGCAGGCTGTTTCCCAATCCATACAGAATCGGAATTGTTCCGTTCACCAGATTTGTCCAGTTCTTCCAAAGGTTACTGCTGGGCAATAACCTGAAACCTCTCGCCAGTTCCGAATTGGAACGGGTTGCGTTTACAAAGAGAATATAGAACCAGCAAAGGCAGAAGAAGGAAATAATAACCAGCACAATATATGCCAGCACCCGTCTTGCGTGGATGCCCATGCCCTTTTTCAGTTGATTTTCCTGATTGTTCTGCATATCTTCCACCTACCCTTCCTTTTTCTCTGTAAACCGGAATACCAGGAAGCTTAAAGCCGCCGTGATAATAAACATCAGCACCGATAAAGCACCTGCCATTCCGTAATTTCTGCTGAATAAGTGTTTATTCAGATACATAATCAGCGTCATGGAGGAACGCATTGGTTCTCCGGTTCCGTTGGTCAGAATCTGAGGTACATCAAACATCTGTAATCCGCCAATCAGCGAAGTAATCAGTACATAAATCAGAATAGGTCTTAAAAGAGGAAGCGTAATTTTGAAAAATACCTGAGTAGAGGTTGCACCGTCTACCTCAGCCGCCTCAAAAAGGGAAGTATCAATTCCCATCATGCCTGCCATCAGCAGGATTGTAGTATTGCCAAACCACATGATAAAGTTCATGAATGCTACCAGACCTCTGGTTCCCCATGTATTACTGAAAAACTTAAAAGGCTGGGAAAGGATTCCAAGGTTCATCAAAATAGAGTTAATCGGCCCGCCCTCTGAAAAAAGGCAGAAAAACAGCATGGAAAATGCAGATGCCATAATCAGATTGGGCAGATAAATCACCGTCTTAAAGAAGCGGGTTCCCTTCAGCCTTAATCTGGTGTCTGAAAACCACGCTCCAAGAAGCAGGGAAAAGAAAAGCTGGGGAACAAATCCAAGTACCCACATAATCAGAGTATTCTGAGCATAAACCCACAAATCTCCATTTGTAAGAAGCTTCCTGTAGTTTTCCAGCCCCACAAAATTAGGCCCTATCTCTGTCAAGCCCATACGATATCTTTCAAAAAAGCTGTTGTATACCGTACTAACCAGAGGAATCAACTGAAAAATGATATATACTGTTACAAAAGGAATCAGAAAAATATATCCCCACTTATTATATCTGACTACCTTCCCACGCCGTATCTTATTGGTCTTGCTCATAGGAATAACCTCCGTCCTCAGGATAAAGGATAATCGAATAAAGAGCCTGCCCGACCAGCCAGGCAGGCTCTTTTTATTTTGGTTAGTGTGTTAATCCAGGATATTTCTCTTCTACTGTCTTGTAGAACAAATCAAGTGCTTCATCCAGAGTTGCATTTCCGTTGAAGTATTCCTTCATTGATTTCTGGAAGCCTTCGTTACATCCCTGGTCATATGCGCCCTGATTGCTTAAATCAATCTTGGCTGCACCTTCACAGTACATAGCCAGAGGGTTCTGTCCGCCCAATACCTTGCTGGTGTAGGGAACTTCTGTGCCGTCCTCCTGCTTAACCAGCTTGGTGCCGTTTGCCAGACCTTCCATAACAGTCTTGTTGTTTACGAAGTCATCATCCTCAACAACGATTTCTGTCATGACGTCATCATCAGTAGTCATTTTCAGAATAATATCCTTTACAAGGTCAGCGTTGTCAGTTCCCTTTGCTGCACAAATCCATGTACCGCCCCAGAAGAAGCCCTGAGGTCCTACTGTTGCACCCCACTGTCCATCATAACCAACAGAGCCTTCCTGGTCACAGGACATACTGAAGTTGATAAACCATGCGGGTCCAAAGTAGCAGAATACATCGCCGTCTTTCCAGAAGCCCTTGCTCCAGTCATCGCTCCACAGTTCATAGGTTTCCGTTTCGCCGGCATCTACCAGTGCCTTGGAATCCTCTACCCACTTCATGATGTTTGCATCAATGCTAATCTTGTTATCCGTTACCCACTTGCTTGTTACGTTATTGGAATATACACGGAAAGTATCGTTTACAGAAGAAGTAATCTTGTATCCGGCAGTCTTCATCTTATCTGCTGTTTCTACAAACTTATCCCAGTCAGCGATATATTTCTGAACTTCAGCCGGGTCGTCTGTTCCCAGAACTTCCTTTGCAATGTCACGTCTGTAAAATACAGCGCCGGGACATCCCTGCCAGGAAGCACCCTTTAACTGTCCCTTGGAGTCTGTAACAACGTCCTTGGTATACTGATACTGCTTAGACAAATCAGCGTCTTTTATTCCCAGTTTGGAAAGAGGCAGCGCATAATCTGTATCTACATATTTTAATGCGTAGTCTGCTTCTACCAGGAAGATGTCAATCTTGTCATCAGCCGCTGCCTTATCCTGCTTCAACAGGTTTTCGTCCAGCTTGTTCTGATAAGCATTGTCCTGATTTGCGGTAATGTTCCAGTTGACGGATACATCACCAATTTTTCCGTGGGTAGAATCCACTTCCACATATCCGGGATAGTGGGCTGTGATACGGCTCTTAAACTCCTCATTCCAGCAGGAAATATTGAGCACCTTACCACCGTTTGTAGCCCCTGCTGATTTGGAGCTTCCGCAGCCGCTTAACAGCGCTGCCATCATTGTTGTTGCCAACATCGCACTTACTACTTTTTTCTTAACCATAATATAACCTCCCTATTATTATAGTTTTTGTTTTTGAGTTTATTTTGCATATGCCCGGTCTTTCACCCGGCATACAGCGCCTAAATCTTTGCCACTGACTTGCCCTTTTCCACCGTTCCCGGAATTACAATCTGTTCCAGCAGTGTTGTCTTGGGCTGTTCAATCAGTCGAATCAGTTCCGTTGCTGCTACTCTTCCGATTTCTTCTGTATTCTGCCGCACCGTTGTCATCCGCGGCTCCATGTACCTCGCCAGAGGAATCCCGTCATAGCCTGCTATGGAAATATCCTCAGGGATACGTAACCCCCGTTCCCTGATGGCATTGATTCCGCCAAAGGCAGCAAAATCATCCGGATATAAAATGCAGGTGGGCGGCTTCGGTAAATCCAGCAGCTCATTTGTCACCGTATAAGTCGTTCTCGTATCTCTGTAAGCAGCCTCCCTGATATATTCGTCAGGAACCTCCAGCCCCAGCCGTTCTGCCGTTCTGTAGAAGCTGGATAACCGGCTTTTTGTAACTGCGGAATCCGCTCCGTGGATATAGGCAATTCTCCGATGGCCACAGCTGTATATGTATTCCAGAAGTTCTCTGATGCCGTTCACATTGTCTGATACAACTGCAATGCTGCTGTTAAAGATGTAGTCAATCGTTACCACCGGGATATCACTCCGTACCAGTTCAATGACCTCCGGGTCGCCGAAATCGATACAGGCAAGCACCACTCCGTCAAAGCCTCTGTACCTGCTGTGTTCCAGATAGGACATTCTGTCTTCTCTGTCCTTGCAGGAATTGATAAAGGTGATATCGTATCCACATTTCTCAGCGGTTCTCTTGAAGCTGTCCAGCACGCTGGAAAAGTAATCATGCTTCAGACCGCTCATCGCTTCATCCACAAACAGGACACCAATTCCATGTGTCTTATTGGTTTTCAGGGCTCTTGCAGAAAGATTCGGGGAGTAGCCCATTTCCTTTGCTACCTTTTTAATATGCTCTCTGGTTTCCTCTCCGATGTCTGACTGATTGTTCAGTGCCTTGCTTACGGTAGCCACTGACACTCCGCAGACTTTGGAAATATCTTTCAGTGATGCCATGGCTTCCTCCTGTCTGTTTCGTTTTACTTAATCGTTTTCGTAGCTTTAATATACAACACCTTTCACAATATTGCAACCCATATTTTTATTTTATTGTACTCTTTGTACATATTTCATATTTTTGTGCCGGTGTTTTTGTATATTTATCCCGCTCTATCTGTCATTTTATACCGCATTATACCTATTTTAATATATAAACGTTTTCGTAATTGTATTCCTTGTTTCGATTGTTTTTGAATTGTTCCATTTGTTTCTGAAATTCTTTCAAATTGCTTATAAATCCGTTGTTTTTTCAATATTTTCTATTGCTTTTTCTTCTATACTTTTGTATAATGCAGTCAAATACCTGATTACTTAATCGTTTACGTACCATAAGAATTGTAGGAATATAACCTGTGCCTGCGCGCACCTGGCGCAATCTTCTGTTTAGAAAAAAGAGCGTGCGCAGAAATGGAGATTAATTATGAAATTCGGTTTTTTTGACGATTCTCATCAGGAATATGTAATTACAACGCCCAAAACGCCCCTTCCCTGGATTAATTATCTGGGAAGCAGGGATTTCTTCACTCTGATTTCCAACACCTGCGGCGGATATTCCTTCTATAAGGATGCAAAGCTTCTCCGCCTGACCCGTTACCGCTATAACAATGTTCCCTGGGACTGCAACGGGAAATATTTTTACATCAAAGATGAAAATACCGTATGGAACCCCGGCTGGCAGCCTGTCAAAACAGAACTGGATTCCTATGAGTGCCGTCACGGCATCGGATACAGCCGCTTCCATTCTTCTAAAAATCAGCTGGAAGCAGATGTTCTTACCTTTGTTCCCACAGAGGATAACTGCGAGCTTACCAGGCTGACCCTCACCAACAATTCCTCCGGAGAAAAATCCTTTTCCCTTTTCTCCTATGTGGAATGGTGCCTCTGGAATGCAGATGATGACATGAAAAATTTCCAGCGGAACTTAAGTACCGGAGAAGTGGAAGTAGCCGGCTCCACCATTTTCCATAAAACCGAATACAGAGAGCGCCGTAACCATTACGCCATCTACTCTGTCAATGCTCCTGTTGACAGCTTTGATACAAGCAGAGATGCCTTCCTTGGCGCTTACAGAGGCGCGGACTCCCCGGTTGCAGTAGAGCGTTCCTTCTGCTCCAACTCCATTGCAAGCGGCTGGTCCCCCATAGCTGCCCACCATATCAGGCTGACCCTTGCGCCGGGAGAAAGCAAAACCTTTGTTTTCGTCCTTGGCTATATTGAAAATCCGGAGGAGGACAAATGGGAATCCTACGGCATTATCAATAAAAAACCTGCTTACGCCATGCTGGAAAAGTATTCCACGGAAGAAGCGGTAAATACCGCCTTTGAGGAGCTTCAAGCCTACTGGAAACAGCTTCTGGACAAATATCATGTGGAATCCGCCAACGAAAAAGTCAACCGCATGGTAAATATCTGGAACCAGTATCAGTGTATGGTAACTTTCAATATGTCCCGTTCTGCCTCTTACTACGAATCCGGCATCGGCAGGGGTATGGGCTTCCGGGATTCCTGTCAGGATTTACTGGGCTTTGTCCACCTGATTCCGGAAAGGGCAAGGGAACGGATTATTGACATTGCCTCCACCCAGTTCCAGGACGGCAGCGCCTACCATCAGTACCAGCCCCTGACAAAGAAAGGCAATTCCGATATCGGCAGCGGCTTCAATGATGACCCGCTCTGGCTGATTGCCGGTACCTCCGCCTATGTACGGGAAACCGGCGATACCAGCATTTTAAAAGAGCAGGTTCCCTTTGATAATGATTTTTCCGTGGCACAGCCTCTGATGGAGCATCTGAAACGTTCCTTTAACTATACCGTTACCCATAAGGGTCCTCACGGACTGCCTCTGATTGGCAGAGCAGACTGGAACGACTGTCTGAACTTAAACTGCTTCTCCGCCCATCCTGGAGAATCCTTCCAGACCTTTGGTCCCAGTGAAGGACCTGTGGCGGAATCCGTCTTTATTGCCGGGATGTTTGTAAAATACGGGGAAGAATATGCACAGCTCTGCGAGCTGCTTGGAGATACCGCTGAAGCAGGACGGGCAAGAAAAGAAGTGGAAACCATGTATCAGGCTGTTCTGGAAAGCGGCTGGGACGGAGATTGGTTCCTGCGCGCCTATGACGCCTACGGCAACAAGGTAGGTTCCAGAGAATGTGAGGAAGGCCAGATTTACATTGAGCCCCAGGGCTTCTGTTCCCTCGCCGGAATCGGCGTTAAGGAGGGGCTTGCAAAAAAAGCTCTGGATTCCGTAGCCGAAAGGCTGGATACCAAATACGGGGTTATGATTTTACAGCCCGCCTATACCAGATACCATCTGGAACTTGGCGAGGTTTCCTCCTATCCCCCCGGATACAAGGAAAATGCCGGTATCTTCTGCCACAATAACCCCTGGGTTTCCATCGCGGAAACTGTTATCGGCAGGGGCAGCCGCGCCTTTGAAATTTATAAAAAGACCTGTCCCGCTTACACCGAAGAAATCAGTGAAATCCACCGGACAGAGCCCTATGTTTACTCCCAGATGGTTGCCGGGCAGGATGCTCCCTTCCACGGAGAAGCAAAGAACAGCTGGCTGACCGGAACCGCAGCATGGACCTTTGTCAATATTTCCCAGTACATTCTGGGACTGTATCCTACCCACAAGGGACTTTCCATTGACCCCTGTGTGCCGGAGGGCTTCGGCGATTTCACCCTGACCAGAAGCTTCCGGGGCTGCACCTACCGGATTGAAGTAAAGAATCCCGGGGGCGTACAGAAGGGAATTGCTTCCATGACCGTTGACGGAAAGGCTGTAGAAGGTAATATCATTCCCCACGAAGAGGGAAAAACTTCGGTAAACGTAGTTGTTACCATGGGATAAGCCAAAATATATCATTTCATATACTTTTAAGAATACCAAAAGGACAATCTACCCATGATTGTCCTTTTTTCAAAAAAACAGAATTGTGCCGCAGCCCGGAAAATGTTAGAATAAAGCCGTAACCCAAAGAACATACTACATAAAACGATATGCTCGTAAACACAGAAGGGAGCTGCTTATGAAAATTTTATTTTATGACACAAAACCCTACGATAAGGATTCCTTTGAAGAAGTCCTGCAAAGCTTCCCCGGGATTACCATTGAATATACAAAATCCGATTTGGATGCCCGGACTGCCACCCTTGCCGACGGCTTTGATGCTGTCTGTGCCTTCGTAAGTTCCAACGGCGGAGCAGAAACCCTGAAAATTCTGCATGACAGGAATGTACATCTGCTGCTTTTACGCTGTGCCGGTTTTAATAATGTAGACATGGATGCGGCTAAAAAATACAACATCCGGATAATGCGTGTTCCCGGTTATTCCCCCGAGGCAGTAGCAGAGCATGCCATGGCGCTTGCCCTCGCCTGCAACCGGCGCCTGTACAAGGCATACAACAAGGTACGGGAAAATGATTTCAGCTTAAATGGACTGATGGGCTTTAACTTCTACCAGAAAACCGCCGGTATCATCGGCACGGGAAAAATCGGTGCAGCAATGTGCCGTATCTGCCAGGGCTTCGGCATGAAGGTAATCGCCTATGATGTTTACGAAAATCCCTCCCTGAAGGATTTCGTGGAATATGTTTCTCTGGAAAAGCTTCTGGCAGAAAGTGATTTGATTTCCCTGCACTGCCCCCTGATGGATTCCACTTATCATATGATTCAGCTTGATACTATAAAGCAGATGAAGGACGGTGTGATTCTGGTAAACACCTCCAGAGGCGCTCTGGTAAAAACGGACGATTTAATCGAGGGCATCCGTATGCACAAATTTGCCGGTGTTGGGCTGGATGTTTATGAGGAGGAAACAAACAACGTTTTTGAAGACCGTTCCGACGAAATTCTGGAGCACTCCACCACAGCAAGACTGCTCTCCTTCCCTAACGTGATGATTACCTCCCATCAGGGCTTCTTCACAAAGGAAGCTCTCTCCGCCATCGCGGAAACCACTCTGCAGAACGCTCTGGATGCAGAAGCCGGCAAGGAAAGCTGCAATGACGTAAAAAGCGCAAACGGATGACCTCCGCTTGCGCTCTTTTTTATTAGTCCAGATGGAACACTGTCTTTAAATCAATGCTGACGGGGCTGTTATCCGGGTTGGTTTCCATAATGTCAGCCATGAAATCCCACCATTTCCGGTTGATTGCGGTATCAGCACCCTTTGCCCAAAGCTCCTCATCCTCAATCTCAATGTAGCCGAACAAAGTCAGGGTTTCCTTGTCCAGAAAAATCGTATAATTCTTTCCGCCATGCTCATGAATCATATCCTGCATTTCCGGCCACAACTCATTGTGTCTTTTCTCATACTCTGCTTCCTGTCCGGGATAAAGCTTCATTTTAAATCCTTTAATCATAAGAAATTCCTCCTTAATATTGTATAAACTCACGAACCCGCGCTATCTCGCTCCTTCGCCCTGCTTCGCATGCCTGTTCGTTCGTTAATAGGTGCATCTGCACCTATTATATCATTCTACTACAATATTTTCAATCCAGACACCCTTCTTTACCAGTACAAATCCGATGCAGCACTTGATGATGTCCAGTAACTGGCAGCAAAGATAAAGATACATTATCGGCATATTTGTATATCGGCTGAGAACATAAGCCACCGGAGTTGTTACCACCCACAGAAACACACTGTCAAACAGAAACGTAATAATCGTTTTTCCTCCGGTACGCAGAGTGAAATAGGTCGCATGCATAAATGCACAGATTGGCATACAGCAGGCTGCCGTCCGCAGCAGATTCCTTGCCAGTGTCCGTACCGTATCTGTGGTATTGTAAATCATCGGGAACAAAGGAGAACACAGGAAGAGCAGTCCTCCCATTACCAGACAGGAAAACACCGCAAAAGCAATCATCTTTGTATCTGTATCCTGTGCCTCTTCCATCTTTCCTGCCCCCAGAAGCTGCCCTACAATAATGGAAATTGCGCTTCCCATCGCCATAAACACTACATTAAACAGATTGGAAATCGTACCACAGATATTCACTGCTGCTACCGCATCCAGCCCTCTCATGGAATAACACTGATTCAAAATTGCCATACCCGCAGCCCATAAAATCTCATTTATCATAAGAGGGGTTCCCTTAATAACAATATTCTTTGCAAGCTGTTCCGGAATTTTCCATTCCTTGTAGGCTCCTACAATAAAAGGCATCCTCTCCGTATGGGTATGCGTCCAGATAATCACTACACCTGCCTGTACATAACGGGAGATGACAGTAGCAACCGCTGCTCCCACAACTCCAAGCTCCGGCAGTCCGAATTTTCCGTAAATCAGCAGATAATTCAACAGCAGATTGACACACACTGCCACAATTCCCGCTTTCATGGGAAGCTTGGTTTCTCCACATTCACGTAAAGTACCGGAATAGATTTCTTCTATTGCAAAAGGCAGAAGCCCTGTCAGCATCACCAGCAGATATTCCCTTCCGTAACCAAGCGTAGCTTCAAGAGCAGCCTCATTTCCTTCTCCATGCAGATAAAGCAAAATCAGGGAATCCCCTTTTGCAAGCAACAAAAAAATACCTGCCAGGACGATTGCAGCACAAATATAAAGCTTAAAACGAAAAGTCTGCTGGACGCCCTTATGGTTCCTGCAGCCATAAAACTGGGCACCAAAAATACCTGCACCAGAAATTGCACCAAAAATAGCAAGGTTAAATATCAGAAGCAGCTGATTTACAATGGCAATGCCAGACATCTGCTCTGTTCCAACACGTCCAACCATAATGTTATCCAAAAGGCTTACAAAATTAGTAATACCGTTCTGAACCATAATCGGCACCGCCACTCCAAGCACCATCCCGTAAAATTCTCTGTTACCAATCAGTTTCTTTCTCAGGCTCATAACAAGCTCCTTTCCGAAATCAAGGATTTCTCCAGGTTTTCTTCAAAATATGTGCAATATTTCCAGTATACCTTAAGGCGCTTGTTTTGTCCAGTTTTTGCTTCTGCTTTTTCCAACCTTTGTGTGTTCGGTTATTCCAGCACAGCACCGCCCCATTCCACCACCGTAAAGCTGTTACGGATGACAGGATTGACCTCCGGCTCCGTTACCTCACCGCCGTCGTATTTTGCAAAGCCGAACCAGATTCGATAAATACTGTCCGGTTCCACAGAGAAGCTGACCGGCATCGCCTCATCCACCACATCTGTAAGAATCGGATACATCACATAGTCCTCTCCCTCCTCAAGATAAATGCTCCAATACTCAATAAAGTCCAGAATTTCCTGCTCGTTGAAGCCATAACGCTCCAGAATAAGACGATAGGTTTCCTCCCTCTCGTCTGCCAGTACAACAAAGCCCTCCTCTCTCTGGAAGAAGGATGCCAGTGTATTACTCTCATAGAACAGATATCTCTGCTTCTCTCCGTCGGCGGTACAGAGCATACCGTCCGGCTGTGCCGTAACTGTCCATCCGTTTCCGTATTCCGGCTCGGATTTCGTCACAAGATTCGGATAGGCAAAGCGAATTGAAACCTCCGTTTCCTCTGTCGGATAGAGATAAATATTAGGCTTCTTCGCCTCAACATTATCCGGCATGGCGTTACTGTTCTTTCTCTTATTGTTGAGGAGCCAGTCTCTCAGCCACTCAAATTCTTTCTCGCGTCCTTCGCCGACCATCTGGGCATACAGATTCATCCTGTCCCAATACAGCTGCTCCCTGTATTCCTCCGCTGTCAGTTCATCAGAATCCAGAAAACCATAATTTCTCAACGCATCACGCCCGTCGTAGCCCATCAGGCTCATAAAGCCTGCCTGCATCTCCGCCGTAAAAAACTCATACCCACGGACAACAAGGCTTGACGGCAGCCACTTGATGATTGGATGATTTCTCCTGATGTCGTATACAGTGTTCACAAAATTCGACACATATGGATGGCGGAGTACGCCTGAAGCAAGCCCTGCTGTAACACCAAATGCCTCTGCTGCCGGATTCGGAACCGGTCCAAAACCAACCGAGATATTATCCAGAAATGAGGTCATTGTATCCATTACCGGATTTGAAGCGTATGGACTGTTCACAATATTTGTATAGTTATTCCAAAGTCCATTACCTGCGCCGACAATTGCACCGGCAATTCCTATGGACTTTACCCATTGGGTACCTGCACTGGTATAATTACTGAACCCCCATTCAATTCCATTCGTTGCATATCCGATTGCCTGATCATACGCGGCTCCTCCCAGTATGCCTGTCCAGCTGTCTCCATTGCCGATATCATATGCGGAATCAGCAGCAAAATGATACATGGAACTGCCTGTGACCCAGTCCACTGCTGCATTATAATTATCCCTTGCAAAATCCATTCCCTGCTCAAAAATACTTCTGGAAGAAGAATAATCCACTGTTGACCGGTTTCCATCCGTCCCCGCCTCTCCTCTGGCCTGCACCTTATCCGACACAGGCGCTGCCAACGGCAGAGTAACCCCGCACAATAAAACAATCCATGTTCTAACCGTCTTTTTTCTCATTTCTGCACCTCCTCGATGGCGCGAAGATAGAAATCTGCCATGTCTTCTATATAATCGTTGCCACTTCCAAGCTCCTTCGCCATCGTATAACACGCCCCGGCATGGTCATAATATCCCTGTTCAAAATACACCCGTCCGAGTTCTGCCGCTGCACAGGCATTGTCCGGCTCCAGTTCCAGTGCAAGCTTCAGATAATATTCCCGCATGTCATAATTTAATGAATCCTGTTCTGCCAGTGCCATTGCAGCCATCATATGTGCCTCACCCCAGTCCGGATAGTCCTCCACTGCCTGCTGCCAGTATGCAGCCAGCCCGTAACTGCTTTCGTGAAGAAAATAATATTCTCCCTGAAGAAGATAGTACTCTTTCGACCTCGTATTCTCCACATGGTAGTTCAACTGGTCGCTGCCCGCCCAGTAATATTTCTCTGCTCTGTCACTGTCCTTATCCCGGAATTCCTTTATCATCACAAGGTACCCCTCCGCGGCAGCGAGAGCCACCTCATCGTTCTCACCATAAGTTTCATAATAGCTTTCCAGAAAGGTCTTTGCCTCCTCCAGATTATCCCCCGATGTAAGACGGTAGACATATTCTGCAGTCCTGGCCTGTGCTGCACGCGTACCGTCCCCACCCGCCGAAAAGGTAAACAGTGCAGTAAAAACCGCGGCTACGGGAAGTAGGAGCTGCAGCGCCCTGTTCCACCCTCTTTTCAGCTTTGCCGCAAGAAATGCCTTGCATACTATACCTCCGATACAGAGTGATAATCCAGCAATACACATTACCGCCGAACTGTCCGTAAAGATTATGGAAAGCAGAAAGCCCGCCCCCAATATGCCCAGAATCAAATACGCTATCATTTCTGCTCCACCTCCCCGGCAATTTTATTTAACAGTTCCTCATGCTCACGTTCCAAATCGCTGATTAATCCGGCCCGGTACACACCTACATGGGGAAGTCCATTGTCAAAGCCGCCGTAATAGTCCTCCCACGTCATAAACTCACGGCAGACCGAGAGCGCATAATATGCCTTCTCATATTCCCCAATCATATCACAGGCATCATACAAAGCATACCAGAGCATGGGGTCATCCTTCTGGTACTTCACCGCCTCCTCAAAGCAGGATGCCGCCTTCTCGTCCTCCCAGCGGCTGTTATAAATTGCCCCCTTTAAGTACCAGGCATAGCCCAAATCCTGACGGACTGCAAGCATCTGGTCGATATACTCAAAACCGGCATCTGTATCCTCCGCATAGAGATTCACGCCATTGGGATCAATAGCTTCCCGGTATGCCTGGATGTAGGCATTCAGAAATGTATTCTGTTCAATCCGCTGTAGCTGGCTGTCCGTGAAATCATCATAGCAGCCTTCCAGATAATATTCCGCATTGGAAGAATCCCGGTAAACCGTAATTTCCGAAATAAGCTGGGACAGATAACGGTCCACATAATCCGGATATTCTGTCGTCTTCAGCTGCTCTGCAAGTCTTTCCGCGCAGTCGATGACCGTGTCCGTATCCTTAAGCACCACCGACGCAGCTCCGAGATAATAAAGCCCTGCAGCATCCTCCTTTTTCTCCACAAGCAGGCGCTCTGCCAGCGCCGCACATTTCTCCGGTCTTCCGGAATCCAGATAACAATACATGGCATTCAGCTTTATGGAATAATCATCACTGCTCTCCATGAGCTTCTCGCAGTAGCTGGCACACTTTTCCGTTTCCATATATGTCATATATGCCTTGATTGCCAGTTGATGCAGTGTCTGCAGCATCTCTCCGGGAAATTCCTCCTGCTGTTCTTCAAGAAGCTCCGTGAACCGGTCAATTACACCAACATATTGTTCTCCTCCAAAATAGGCGCTCTCTGTCGCTACCTCCGGCCCGGCATTTACCAGTGCATACAATGCCAGAAACTGTTTGACAAAACTGTCCGGGGTGTCCTGTGCCTCATAGAAAATCTGCCGTCGCAGGGAATCACCAAAGCCGGCCGAAACCAGAATACCACTTTGATTTGTCAAATCCCCCGTCTGCATCTGCCCCATCAGGGCAATAAACTCCAGATTATCCAGCACATTTTTCAGTTCCGCAATGCTCTCTGTCAGCTCCGTGCCGTCAGCCCTCAATTCCTCCATGGAGTCATAGCCCCCCGTATAGATTCGCATTGCTGCAAGCCGGGAAAGGATTTCACGCTGCCGGTTCTTCTGCTCCTGCGTAAGCTTCCCCGCATTCTTATATTCCGTAAGTATTGTATACCAGAGGTTTGTATCAATGTTTCCGGTCAGATACAGTTTCTCCAATGCCGTCAGGCGGTCACTGCTGTGCTTATTTTCAGCTGCCAGAAGATATGCGACCGTTGCATTATCCGGGTGTTCCCTGTAAACAGATTCAATGGTAACACTGCCTTGTTCCAGAGCTGCCTCCCACGCATCCAGTTCCGCATACAGTTCCTTATATATTTTCGTTGCCGCGACATAATCCCCGTTCCCGGCATACTCCTTCATCTGCAGGATTCCGCTGGCATAAGTGTTCTGAAAACGGGTAACCGGAGATGGTATGATTCTGATACTGCACACCATCGCCACGACAATTACGACCACAGCGGCAATCACACCGGTCATTCCTTTCTTTTCCGCCACCGTATTTTTATCTGCTGCTTCTTCTGACGTTGGAGCTGCTATGCCGTCTGTTCCCCCGGTTGTATCTGCGCCTGTCACTGTTTCTTCCACCGGAGTCCCTGCTGCGCGTCTGCTCACCGCCAGGGATACCGCCATACACGATGCCGTCCATAGGAGAATTGCGCTCACAAGGAAATACATAAGCGAAATCATCCACACCATGCGCTGCAGCAGAAGTTCTGTGAACACACCACCTGCAAGGTAAGGTAACAGATACTGTCCCAGAAGAACGACAATGCAGGCAAGAATGTACTTTCCCACCTTTTCCCTCTCTTTCTGTCCCGTAACCAGATACACCATCCCGTTAATCCTGTATACAATAGCTGCCACAATCAGAATGGTCACGACAGGCAGCAGTATATTATAAAGCAGACCCGTTGCATAACCGACGAACTGAAACAGCGCTCCTCCGGCACACACTGCTGCCGCATACGGCAGATACCCTCGCAGCCAGAAGCTTCCTCCGGCACCTCCGTTCCTTTTCACCGGAATGCACAGCACTGCACCGCTCACAGACAGCGCTGCCAGTTCAGCCCCCAGCAACATAAGATTTCCCTGTGCCTCCTTCGTCACAAATAAAACAATACTTTTGATAAAAAATGGAAGCATCGTCTGTAATATCGCTGCCAGAAAAATCCACCCTGACCATCTGGACGAGAATACCCCTTTTTCCCGTTTTCCGACTTCTTTCATTCTACACAATCCACTCCTTTTCCATGCCATTTCATCCCGCACTGCCTTTTCAATTTCTGTTTTGCCTTGTCAGGCAGAAGTATTTTAGCATATCCTTCCCTGCAAAAACAGTTTACAAATATCTCAACTTAAAAACCCCCCGAGCAGATTCGGCTTTTTGCATACCGTTTCCACTCAGGAGGTTTTCTTTTATTCGTTTCTTTTATTCTCTTGCTGCCCTGCCGTAAAGGGCTGTTATTTTACGGATTTCCTCCGCAAGCTCCCGTGTCAGTTCTCCCTCTTTCATACGCCACTGCCAGTTATTGCCAAGAGTGGAGGGGGTATTGATACGTGCCGAAGAATCCTTTCCCAAAAAGTCCTGCATGGGAATTACCGCCAGGTCTGCCACACTGGCAAAGGCTGCCCGGATAAACTCCCACTTTAATTCCGCCTTCGGGCAATGCTTTAAATTCAGATAGGCATCGCAGAAATTTTTATCTGCCTCCGGCAGCTTCTCATACCAGCCAAGGGTGGTATCATTGTCATGGGTTCCGGTATAAACTACGCAATTATGCTCATAGTTATGAGGCAGATAATCACTTTCTTCCCTGGAATCAAAGGCAAACTGCAATACCTTCATGCCGGGATAACCGGTTCTTTTCACCAGTTCGATAACAGAGGGTGTCAGGAATCCCAAATCCTCCGCAATTACCTTCCGCTCTCCCAGCCTTTCCCGCATCGCCTCAAACAAGGCATATCCGGGCCCCGGCTCCCAGGTACCGACTTCCGCGGTTTTTCTTCCCGCCGGAATAGAATAATATTCATCAAAGGCTCTGAAATGGTCAATCCGCACCACATCATACCGCTCAAAGCAGGCCTCCAGACGCTTTAACCACCAGTCATAGCCCGTCTTTTTATGGTAATCCCAGCGGTACAGGGGATTTCCCCAAAGCTGCCCGGTGGCAGAAAAGGCATCCGGCGGACAGCCCGCCACTGCAATCGGCTGACAGTTCTCATCAAACTGGAACAGCTGCGGATTCGCCCAGGCATCAGAGCTGTCAAAGGCTACATAAATCGGAATATCCCCAATAATCTGAATCCCCTTTTCATTGGCATATTTTTTCAGCTTTTTCCACTGCACCGTAAAGAAATACTGCTGGAATTTATAAAATTCCATTTCCTCTGCAAATTTCTCCCGGTACTTCTTCAAAGCCTCCGGCTGCCTTGTCCTGATGTCCTCATCCCACTCTATCCAGCAGACATTTCCAAAGGACGCCTTCACCGCCATATAAAGGCTGTAATCCTCCAGCCAGTCAGCATTTTTCCGGACAAACTCCTGAAAATCCGCTTCCTTTTCTATCTTGCTGTTCTTCCATGCCTCTCTGAGCAGTAAAAACCGGCTCTCATAAATCTTTGCATAGTCCACATAGGATGCATTATCCCCGAAATCATATCTGTCACACTGTTCCCTTGTCAGATACTTCCTCTCAACGAAATCCTCCGGGTCGATAAAATACGGATTCCCGGCAAAGGTGGAAAAGGACTGATAGGGGGAATCGCCGTAGCTGGTAGGCCCCAGAGGCAGAATCTGCCAGTATTTCTGCCCGGCCTTTACCAGCCAGTCGATTAGTCCATATGCCTCTTTGGAAAAACAACCGATTCCGTAAGCTGACGGCAGACTTGCTACCGGCAGCAAAACACCACTCGCTCTCATTGTTTCCTGCTTCCTCTCTTTTCCCTGTCAGGTATTTATGCCTTCCAGATATCCCTGTTGTACTCGGCAATGGTTCTGTCGGAGGAGAAAAATCCTGCTTTTGCAATATTTACCAGCATCATTCTCTTCCACTTCTCTCTGTCCTCATAATCTGCCAGCACCCTGTCCTTTTCGGCAATATAATCCTCCAAATCCAGCAGTGTCATAAACCAGTCCTTATTCAAAAGCTCTTTATAAAGTCTTTCCAGATTTTCCTTGCTGCCCACTGCCAGTGTTTCATCGCTTACAATAAAATCCACCGCCTCTCTGATAACCGGGCTGTTCTCATAAAATTCTCTGGAAACATAATCTGCCTTCTCATAATGGGCAATGACTGTGTCACTGTCCTTACCGAAAATATAAATGTTGTCATCTCCTACAAGCTGATGGATTTCTACATTTGCTCCGTCGCTGGTTCCCAGCGTTACCGCACCGTTCAACATAAACTTCATATTTCCGGTTCCGGAGGCTTCCTTGGATGCCAGGGAAATCTGTTCTGAAATATCACAGGCGGGAATCACATGCTCCGCATAGCTGACATTATAATTTTCTACCATGACAACCTTCATATAAGGGCTTACTTCCGGGTCATTGTTAATGATTTCAGAAAGCACCAGAAGCAGGTGGATAATGTCCTGGGCAATTACATATGCCGGTGCTGCCTTTGCTCCGAAAATAAAGCTGACCGGGCGGACCGGCTTCTTTCCTGCTTTGATTTCCAGATATTTATGAATGATATATAACGCATTCATCTGCTGACGCTTATATTCATGAAGCCGCTTTACCTGAATGTCAAAGATGGAATCCGTATCCAGCGTAATTCCTTCCTTTTCCTGAATATAAGCTGCAAGCTGCTTCTTTTTTAACAGCTTGATATTTTCCAGCTCCTGCAGTACTGCTGCATCCTCCTTCTTTGCAAGCAGCTTTTCCAGCTCCTCCGCGTCCTTTTTGTACCCGCTGCCTATGGTATCGGTAAGGAAGCCTGCCAGCTCCGGGTTACAGGAAAGCAGCCAGCGTCTGAAGGTAATGCCATTGGTTTTATTATTAAACTTTTCCGGGTAAATCTTATAAAAATGATTTAATTCCGTCTGCTTTAAAATCTCCGTATGAATTTCTGCCACACCGTTTACACTGTATCCATAATGGATATCAATGTGCGCCATGTGTACCCGCTTCTGCTCATCAATAATCTGAACCCGTGCATCCGTATATTTTTCCGCTACCCTTGCACTCAGCTCCTTGATAATCGGCACAAGCTGGGGCACTACTCTTTCAATATAGGAAAGGGGCCATTTTTCCAGTGCTTCCGCCAGAATGGTGTGATTCGTATAGGCACAGGTTCTGCTCACAACCCGTACCGCCTCCTCAATCGTGAAGCCCTCCTCCCAGGTCAGAAGCCGAATCAGCTCCGGAATAATCATTGTGGGATGGGTATCATTAATCTGGATAGCCGCATGTTCATACATTTTATGCAAATCGCAGCCCTTTTCCTTTAATTCCTTCAAAATAAGCTGTGCTCCGTTGCAGACCATGAAATATTCCTGATAAATCCGCAGCAGATTTCCCGCCTCATCAGAATCATCCGGGTAAAGGAACAGAGTCAGATTCTTCTCAATTTCCGCCTTATCAAAGGAAATTCCCTCCTTTACCAGACCTTCGTCCACGGATTCCACATCAAACAGATGTAGCTTATTACAGCCATTTTCATAGCCAACCACATCAATATCATAAAGAATAGATGTCACCTTTCTGTTTCCAAATGCCACCTCAAAGCGCACACCGGTATCTGTCAGCCAGGAATCCTTCTCAATCCAGTCATTCTTCTCTGTCATCTGTAAATGATTCTGAAATACCTGCTTAAAAAGTCCATAATGATAATTCAGACCAATGCCGTCACCGGGGATTCCCAGCGTTGCAATGGAATCCAGAAAACAGGCAGCCAGACGTCCCAGCCCGCCGTTTCCGAGAGAAGGCTCCGGCTCTGCCTCTTCAATCTCCGCAAGGGTTTTTCCGTTCTTTTCCAATACCGCCTTTACTTCCTCATAAAGTCCCAGATTGATTAAGTTACAGGATAACAGCTTGCCAATCAGAAATTCCATGGAAACATAATAAACCTTTTTCTTTCCCTCAATCACCGGTTTTTCTGCCATTTGCTTCTTGGTAAACTGCAGCAGGCTGTGGTAAAGCTCTGCATCCGTACAGGCAGCAATTGTTTTTCCATATAATTTTTCTGCCATTTCATTCAGCTTCAATTCCAGATTCATCGTGAAAACCCTCCATTTTTTACAGTTATTATTCCCGTGTTTCCCTTTTCTGATTTCCAGAATACCACAGGAAAACGTTTTCCGCAATACTAAAATTCTAATTTTTCAATCACGAGATTTGTGTTTGCGCAAGGAACGTGCGCAAAAATAGGGATAAAAACGAAAAAAATGTTTACTTCAGGCAGAAATAAAATGCCGTAGCTATCCCAAGCATCCAGACCAGAATAATACTTCCCCGTGCCGGGAGCCTGTTTTCTTCCTGCATCAGAGGCTTTACTATCCGGGGAATCAAAAGCGCTGCAAACAGGCTTCCAAAGCCCATAAACAAAGCCGGGCTTTCAAACAGGGCAACAAATTTTAACGACCAGCTTCCCACGCGCTGTACATAATCCCAGGGGAAATAACAGGTTGCCGCGAAAAAGCAGAGAAGCATCAGCCAGCTTAAGCCGCCTTTCAGGATTTTCGTTTTCTTTTCTTCTCCGTCTTCTCCGGTCATTTTCACCCAGATTACCAGCGCCAGCCCTGCCAGAAGTCCCATGCCAAGCCCCGGTCTGCCCTCTCTGAAATTCCAGGAGGTCAGAAAATCACTCCAGGCATAGCCCTTTCCCGCAATGGTTTCCAGGGACATTCCCAATTCATCATAAGCAGAGGTAAACAAATACTGAAAGAACCGGATTCCCTTGGGGAGCCAGAGCAAAATCCCCGGAATAAGGGGCAGGCAGGCAGACCCTCCGGCAAAAAATGCCAGAAATACGGTAAATGCCGCCAAAACCAGAAGTATCACATTACTGCCATACCCGATAAGCGCCAGTACTGCTGCCGCAAGCCCCACAGACAGCCACCTTCCTTTTCCCTCCGTTTTCGCAGTCTGTAATACCCCTCCCAGATACCAGGGAATCAGCGCCCATAATGTCGAATCGGTTATCCCTCCCTGCGCCACACAAAACAGCATATGCCAGGGACAGGTCAGGTAAAGCGTCACGCATAACAGCTTTTCCAGTTCCCTCTGATAAAGCACTCCTGCCAGAAAATAAGTGCCAAAAGCCGCCACTATCTGTAAGAAAAGAATCCCTCCCAGCCGGGGCAGACTCTCTCCCGCTCCCAGACGCCCTGAAAGGGGCAGACATACCACAAGCAGAACCGCCAGATAAAGCCATTTTCTTTTTTCCATCCACCGTTCCATATACAAATCCTCATTTCCGCCCACGCCCTCCGGGCATTTGGCGCATTCTACCGCACTATTATAGTATTATCTCTTCTACTACAGGCACCGTATACAGATAAGCCGGCACCATCTCATACATCATGGCATTTAACTGATAAACAGATGCTCCTAATATCAGAAGCCCCAGAAAAAGAGCTGCCCGCTTTCTGGTCTTTTCCTTCGCCTTTTGTAAAAGGAAGGCTGCGGCGAAGCCCGCCAGCAGACAGAGCACCAGCGCCGGAAGGCTTCCCGCCTTCTCATACAGCAGACTCAGCCTGCAGGGACTGAGTACATATATTAGTGTTCCTGTCAGTGCTGCGCACTTTCCACGGAAGCATTTCCAGAACACAAACCAGACAAGGCAGGTCACAAGAATATTTCTCCCCAACATCCATAGCTGTATTCCCGTCATAACAGGCAGCCCCCAGAAGGAAAAGAAGCCAACGCCCGCGGTTTCCTTTTCACTGACAAAATCCCCCAGATAGGGCGCTGTCGCCAGAATCACCGCTGCTGCCAGAATCCATACCACAGCCTGTCCGGCTGCCGTTATTTCCCCCTCCCGTATCTTTTTTACAAAAAGGAGAAAGCTGTCCAGCAGGGCAAACAGACAAATACCGGCAAACAGCAGACACCTTGCGCCCTTTGCCGTTTTCCATACTCTCAGCCCCAGAACCTGAAACTCCGGCTCCCCCTGGGCTGCTTCTGCCTTCAAATGCACCCGCTCCATATCTGCCGTGGCAAAGAAGGAAAAAGTTGTCCTGTTTGTCCCCTCCCGCAGCGAAATGTCATTCTGCAAGAGAGCGCGGAATACGGTTTCCTCTATGCTTTCCACTGACAGGGATACCTGACTTCCCTCTTTTACTGCCGTTTCCACTTCTACCTCGTATACACCGGGGGAAAGGGAAAATTCCTGAGAATACCAGCTTCCTCCGGCTGCCGCCTCTTCCCCCTCCAGCGTCCATATTTCCTTTTTTCTGCCAAAGAGGCAAAAGAGCAGAAGCACAAAGAGAACCAGTCCTTCTCCTGCGTAGAAAAAAAGGTTTCTGTTTTTGGGGTCTTTTTTGATTCTACCTTCCATTCCTGCGCACTCCTTCCTCATTCCGATGCACTTCTCCCCGAAATGATAATGCTCCCCGGTAAATCCCTCTTCCCACCAGAAAGACAAGCATCAGCAGGGAAATCACTTCGCTGATACGCCAGTAAAAGGGACTTTCAAACCGTACACGCACATGTCCTTCAAAGCCTGCCGGAAGCAGCACCCTCACCTGATACCGCTCGTTATGCGTAACCTCCAGTTCCTCTCCCTCTCCGGTACGGGCACGGTAATCCCGATAACTTAAAATCGGCAAATCCACCCATGCCTCCTCCGCTCCATTGTTTTTACAGTCCATTTTCACGGAGAGGTAATATTTTTCATAATTACTTACTTCCACATCCTCCTGCCAGACCGGATTTTCCACAGTCAGCTCGCTTGTTTTCGTTCCCTCTAAAACAAATTCCGAATCGGATACAAAGCCGCTTCCCATTCCTTCTGCGTTGTAAACCCGGAGGGTTCCCTGATGCTCCAGAACATATTCCGACATAAAGCAGGTGGAGGTTGTCACGCTTAAAATCACCGCCAGTACGCCGCCCCAGAAGCATTTCGTAAGCCCCCTTTGTTCAAAGTACCAGAGGCAGACACCAAAGGCACTGATAAGAAGCGCTGTTGCCCAGCCTAAAAATCTGGTCTGAAATTCCAGACTGCTGATAAATGGCGCGAAAGCTTCATGCAGGCTCTGGATTCTGTCCCAGGGAAAGCTGTTCATGCTCATCAGTAAGAGCAGCGTGGCAATTCCTGCGGCAATTTTTCCAAACCTGACATGACTGTCTTTTTTCTCCACTCCCGGAAACCGGTTCACCCAGAGGACATAGAAAACACCCAGCGCTGCCAGCAGCACCAGTCCAACCCCTACTGCATAGGTATGATAGGCGCCATTATTTCCCTGGGGAACAAATTCTCCCTGCCGCCAGAAATGGAAAAACAGGTGTACCGGTGTCATTCCCCTGCTCTGAATCATACGGGCAGTCAGATTTTTAATATGCACATCCTGGGTCAGATAATAATCCGCAAAAGGTACCACATACCAGAGGCTTAACGCAAAAGCCCCCGCCGCTCCCTTTGCCAGTTCCAGAAATACCTTCTTCTGCACAACCTTCCTGATACAAATCAGACAGAGAAGAATCGTCAGAAACAGCGTAATTTCACAGGTCAGTACATGGGTCTGCATCAGTCCCGCATAACCGATAGTCAGGGGAAGCCAGACGGTTTTATATTTTCTGTCCTCCGGGTTTTCCGTAAATACTCTGTAATACCCGTACAAAATCAGGGGATAAAAGGTCAGCGCCGTACTGTCCCCAAAATCCCCGGTCTGAAACAGCTTATAAATCCGGTAGGTAGACAGGGTATACAGGGCACTGCAGGCAAGCCCTACCCTGATGCTTCCAAATATCTTTTTAAAGGAATGGTAGGCAATCATTGCCGTGGCAAAATTCAAAAGAATGAAAAACAGGTTGCAGCTTGTCACCACGGTAAAGCCCGCCAGTCTGAAAAATGCCGGAATCACAAGCAGGATATCGCAATAGAAAATGGCACAGGCAAAGCCCTGTCCAAAAAGCCACTCCGGCTCAATCCGCACGGGAATCTGACCGCTTAAAATGCCGTCCTTGACGCCCTCCACCCGCAGATAGTGGAATACCAAATCAATTCCCCGCACCCCTTCTCCCGTCAGAGGGAAAAAGGAGGCAAAAAGAGTAATCAGACCGATTCCCCAGATTGCTGTTTTCTGTTCTCTGCTTAGGGTTTCCTTCCATCTGTACTGATAACACATCAAAAGAAAGACTACAAGTGCCCCGAAGCAGTCCACCGTCAGAAGCATTGTCCACAAAAGCGGAGTTTCCACAAACCGTACTCCGTGCACGGCAAGGCTTCCCTGCCCGCTGTAGGAGGCTGTCACCTGAAGGCTGTCTGTCGCCTCGTACAGCCACATGCAGAACCCGGTGCTTCCCTTGTTTTCATAGACCACTTCCCCGTTTGTCTTTAACCCTCCGGTAAATACCGTCCCGTCCTGAATGGAGAAGTTCGCCTTATAGTCCGTGTCCGTGGTATATTCCACCTCTACCCGCCAGACACCGGGCTTTAAGGAAATCCCCTCATAAATCACCCGGTCAGCCGCCTCCGTATTCTCTTCAATTACCAGTTCTCCCGGCACATAGACACTCTCCCCGGGAAGCAGTGCCCTTACAATACAAACCAGTGCAAACAGGGCAAGCACCGAAAATATCACCCAATAACCCCTTTTCCCGGAACACTTTTTCTTCATCCTAATCCCCTTTTCTGCGCACGCTCTTTGCGCATCTCGAGTTTGTGTCAAGTGCGCGCAGACACAAATCTCGCGTGTGAAAAATTCTATTTTTCACACTAATCTCCATTCCGCAGGCATTCCTTTGCCGAAGGAATCGCGAACTGAATTTCAGATTCAGTTCTGCGATAATGGCTACTTTGTGACGCCTGCGGCACAAATAGCCGTGTGAAACTTAGAACTTCTTCACGAAAGAGCCTTTGCTCTGAGTGATTAGAAGTTCTTTTCACACTAATCTCCATTCCTGCACACGTTATTTAACGAATAATATCCTGATAATACAGCTTGATAATGCTGTGGGGCAGGATAACCGTTTTCCCGCTTTCCCCGTCCAGCAGCTTTTTCAGTTCCTCCACTGCCCTGCTGGAAATGGCATAAAAATCCTGCCTCACCGTATTCATCTGCTTTCCCACATATCCCATAAGGGTAATGCCGTCAAAGCCGCAGACCGGGCGGAAAATATCCATATCAATCAGGGCATTCATGGCACCGATTGCCATTAAGTCGGAAGCACATACAATACAATCCTGATTTTTGGCATATTTCAGCGTAATATTCCTCGCCGCAAGCTCGCTGAAATCTCCCTGACGCACCAGAATACTTAACCCCAGCTCCTCCACCAGTCGTTTCATTCCCCGGATTCGCTGCTCTGTTACATAGCCATCCCTGCGTCCCGCTATATATAAAACCTTCCTGCACTTATCGTCCAGCACCGTTTTCCTTGCCACATCATACTGCGCCTGTTCCTGGTCGATGCTGACGGAGGTTGTCCTTTCGTTGACAAGAGGCTGGGCATCAATTACCACACAGGCAAATTTCCTGTCCCTGATAATCTTATGAAAAACTCTGTCTTCTCTGGAAATGCCGTAAAAAATAATTCCCACAATACTCTGGGAAGCCAGATACCGGGAAAGCTCCTCCGCATCCATCCCCCCAATCATACCGGTAAAAATCGTTACCACTTCAAGCCCCAGTTCCTTCGCCTTGTCCAGCCCTCCCATAAGATACTGCATAAAAATCTGGTCGATTGCCTGAGTCTGCCTTTTGGGGTCGAGAATAAACGCTATCCTGCCAAACTGCTTGGAGGACAACGCCGACGCGATGGAATTTGGAATGTAATTCAATTCCTGAATCGCCTGATTTACTTTTCTCTTTGTATCTTCGCTGATATTGGGATATCCGTTCAACACCTTGGAAACGGTAGAAATTGCAACTCCCGCATGCTTTGCCACATCTTTTATGGATACCATTTTTTCTCCATCTTTGAGGCGTTCCGAAAAAGCTGTCCCTGGACACAGATTCGATTGACGCTTCGGCTTTTTAACCTTATACTAAAGGGAAATCAGAAAAAAGTCAACGGAGAGCACCATGGCAGTCATAAAAAACATTCAGGAAAAATACATGAAGGAGGCCTTAAAACAGGCAAAGAAAGCCTACGCCTTAGGAGAGGTTCCCATCGGCTGTGTCATCGTCCGGGAGGGCAGAATCATCGGCAGAGGCTACAACCGCCGTAATACCGATAAAAATACCCTTTCCCACGCGGAAATCACCGCCATCAACAAGGCAAGCAAAAAGGCAGGGGACTGGCGGCTGGAGGACTGCACCCTTTATGTCACACTGGAGCCCTGCCAGATGTGTGCCGGTGCCATTGTACAGGCGCGAATTCCGGAGGTTGTCATGGGCTGTATGAACCCGAAGGCCGGCTGCGGCGGCTCCGTTTTAAATATTCTGGAAATGCCCCAGTTCAATCATCAGGTAAATGTTACCAGAGGGGTGCTGGAGGAGGAATGCAGCCTCATGTTAAAGACCTTTTTTACCGAACTCCGGGAACGGAACAAACAGGAAAAGGCTGCCCGGAAAGCAGCGGACAGCCTCTGATTCTTTCTTTTATTCTCTTTTCCGGATTTCTTTTTTGTGTTTTTCCATCCGGTACAGCTCTTCCGCTGCCAGCCTTGTCTTTGCCACCACATCACCCTCGGTTTTCGGGAAACAGTAATACAGGCTTCCCGTATTTCCAATGCAAATCATATCCCCGATTTCATACCAGTAGTAATCCGAATACAGGCTGTAGGAAGCAGAGGGCTTCTGGGTATAATCCAGCTTTCCTCCGCAGCCCGTCAGATGAAAGCCCTCTGTCGTATGTAAAAGCCTTCCCTCGCCTACCCGGTAAATGCTCCTTGTATTCACCAGCATATAAATGTCCACGGGAATATCCAGCCTGTAGGTTCCCGCTTCCAGTTCCTTTCGGACGCACTCCCTTTCCCAGGCATACCAGTCCGGGATATGGGAAAACAGCGTTTCTCCCTCCTTCGCCTTCAGATATCCGTATTCCGTCAGCTCATAGCCCTTTCCACAGCTTTTGCAGAAAATGCCGGTTCCCTCTCCCTGCATCTGCCCCTCTGTCCGGCAATGGGGACATTTATAGAGTACCCTGTTTAAGCAGTCTGCCCGGAAATCCTCCGTAATGGAAATCCTGTTCTCCTGCTGCCAGCGGAAATTATCAAAGGAAAAACACTTCTTTAAAATTTCATTCAGCTCTGCCGGGGTGTGCTGGCTGATTTCCTCCGGTGAAAGCAGATATTCCACATCCGCCGACACATCCACCTGCCGCAGCTTAAGGTTATTATATAAGGGGTCCCTGGCAAAGGCGCCGTAGGTACGAATCATTGCCACCGGCACTCCCAGCATTTTTAAACACTTTCCCAGACTGTCAGGCAGGGGTGTCGCCGTTCCGTCAAAGCTGTAGCTTGCCTCCGGGAACATCAACACGGAGCTTTTTAACTTCTTCAGGGAAAACATCATATCCCTGACCAGCACCATATCCGTCACAAATTTTTTCGTGGGAATACAGCCAATCATCCGCATCAGTCCGCTTTTCCCCACAAATCCGTCGGAAGTACAGACAATATTAAAGGGACGGGGAAAAAGAACCGTAGCCGCAATCTTCAAATCAATGAAGCTGGAATGGTTCATTAATATCAGACAGGGTTCCCGCTTCCCCAGTCTTTCCATGTTTATCTCCCGGCACTTAAAATGTGTCTTTTTCAAATCCGCTGCGGAAAGCTGCCTTAAAAGCACCCGAAAGAGCATCGGTGGTCTTAAGGGCTGCCTGTGGGGTTCTACCCGCATGGCAAGTACCTCTTCATAGCTTTTTTCTTTTACTTTAATTTTCATCCAGAGTACCTTTTCCTTTTCGGCAAAATTCCCAATTCCACTTTCAGTATAGCATACCAAAAATAGAATTGGGAATCTGTTTTTGTTTATAACTCCTCCGTAATCCTGCGAAGCAGTTCATCCACAATATTATTGCCCCAGAAACGTCCGGCATTTGTCATGACAATTTCTCCGTCACAGCTTTCCAACAGTCCTTCCGCTGTCAGCCTCTCCAGCTTATCCTTCAGACAATCCTCCAGATTTCTTCCAAGGCGTTTGGAAAAAGCACCCAGATTTACTCTGCCCTTTTGAAGCTGGTAAATCAGGTCATCATAAATTTTAAATTCCGGCGCCACTACCCGTCCGGCCCTGCTGAAGGGCAGCTTTTCAGAAATCAGGACGCGGTTTTCAGGATTCCTGTAATAGTAGCCGTCAATGCAGCCCCCCGCTCCCTGTCCGATGGCAATACAGCTTCCGCCTCCATGCCTCAGCGCCATATATTCATATTTGTCCAGATGGTTCCGAACCAGCTTCGTCAGCTCCAGCGCCTCAAAACCGTCCTTTGCCAGTTCTTCCGTAATACAGTTATATAGAGCATACTCCCGCTCAGGATTTTCCATCCGCGCCTTTTCTTCCCCGGAAAGCCGGTTATATAAAGGCGTATTTTCATGGATTCTGAGTGCATAAAAGCTTAAGCCCGCAATCCCAAGCTCCCGTATGATTCGCAAATCATCCTGAAGCTGTTCGTCCGTCTGGTTCGGATAGCGGTAAAGTAAATCAATATTGGTGTTGGTAATACCATATTCCATGGCACGTTTTACCCGGCTTGCCGCAAACTCCCCGCTTCCCCGTCTGCCGAACTGCTTTCTGACTTCATCCTGAAAAGTCTGTATACCAATGGATAGCCGGTTTACCCCGTTTTCCACCAGCACCTCCAGCATGGCATCACTCAATTCCGTTGCTGAGGATTCCAGACTGATTTCCGCATCCTCCCGGATACAGAAGCTGTTTCTCAGTTCCTTCAAAACCAGATTCATCTGCTCCGGCAAAAGCGCCGTAGGGGTTCCCCCGCCAAAATTGATGGCACCCACCTCCCCCTGTAAAAAGGGGAAGTGGCGGATTGCCCTGATTTCTTCTATTAAATATTTATGATAGAATCTTCTCTGCAATTTATCCGGTCTGTGAAAAGGACAAAAGGAACAGATTTTATTGCAAAAGGGCACATGCAGATACAGCACCAGTGGCTTTTGAGGCTTTTCCAAAAGCTTTTTTTCAAGGTAATCTTCCGCGGAAATCTCCATGGTAAATTTCTTTTTTAAGGTCTGTGCCGCGTCATGATGGCTCCGATATCTGGATGTGTACAACATTTTTCTCCTCATTTCTACGCATGAAAAATTTATTTTTCACTTCCGGGATACAGAATTTCCTTTAAGGTTTCATAGGCTTCTGCGAAGCGGCTGTTGGGCTTGTTGTGGAACAGGCTCTTCTCCAGGAAATATACCTGGTCATTCTTTACAGCGGAAAGCTCCTGCCATACAGGGTTATCGCCGTAGGTATCCTGTACCATCTGAACCCCTGCCTCGTCATCATGGGTCTGGATGACAATGATGTCCGGGTTTGCCGCATATACGGTTTCCAGATTGATTTCCAGACGGTCAGCACCGGTGGGATTATCCCAGCTGTCTACAATGTTTGTTGCACCAAGCTGGTCTACCATAGCACCCACAACTGTATTTCCGGTATTTGCCTGCAGGCTGTCAGAGCCGGCGAACATAACAAATACGCTGGGATTTCCTTCCTCAGGTACGCTTGCCAGAATATCGCAGACCTGTTCCAGCGCAGGAACTGCAACGCTGTCCCAAAGTTCCGGCTGTCCGTTCAGGTTGCAGAATACCTTAAACCATTTCAGATAATCGGAAAAGTCGTTGTAGCTTACAGCAATAACCGGTACATTTGCCGCTGCCGCAGGCTCGCTGATGGTAGAATATCCGCTCATGGCTGTGGAGCAGATAATCAAATCCGGCTGCAGTGCCAGAATACTTTCCACATCCCACTTCTTTCCGGAGGAAGAGGTTGCTGCCACAATCATTCCCTCATCCTGGGTAATATCTCTTCCGATATATTCCCTGTACAGTTCGATTGTGCTGTCACCGCCGACACAGCCTGCCACGGTGCCGCCAGCCTCATACCAGAGAGTTGTAAAGCTGCCGTAAAGTACTACTACCTTCTGGGGATTCTTCTCAATGGTAAGCTCTGTTCCCTCTTCGGAAGAATTATCGGTAAAGGTAACAGTAGTATCTCCTACCACTACCTCATTTGCCTTTTCCAGAAAGCTTTCCTCAAAGGCTGCCTTCTTTGCCGCTGCGGCATCCTCAGAAACCTTTGTGTCATCCTTTGCATCACCGGCAGTACTGCTCTCCGTGCTGCTCTCTACTGTGCTCTGGCTTTCCACCGGGCTCTGGCTTTCTACAGTACCTGATGTACTTTCAGAAGCCTTATTTCCACAGCCTGCCAGTCCTGCACAGGCAATCATCATTCCCATTGCAATTGCTGCTATTTTTCTTTTCATTTTGTTCTCCATTCCGCAGGCATTCCTTTGCCGAAGGAATCGCGAACTGAATTTCAGATTCAGTTCTGCTTTTAAAGGCTACTTTGTGATGCCTGCGGCACAATATAGCCAAAGTCATATAAATATGACTTGCGAAAAATATGCTATCAGGCATATTTTTCACACTGTTCTCCTCCTCATTCTCTGCTTTTTTGTTCCTGCCATTACATCGCCGTGATATTATTCAGGCTCCGTATCGGCAAAAAGAAAGGTCTTTTGCAATTCTCGTCCTCTCTGACGCTCGCCTCGATTGAAAAAATTTTCTCGAGGTTTTCTTCCGTCAGAATTTCTCCTGCTGTCCCTCTGGCATAAATTTCCCCGTCCTTCAGGGCATACAGATAATCCGAATACTTTGCTGCCAGATTCAAATCGTGCAGCACCATGACAATCGTAATCCCCAGCTTCCGGTTCAGATACTGCACCAGTTCCAGCACCTCCACCTGATAGCTGATATCCAGATAAGTTGTCGGTTCATCCAGAATCAGGATTTCCGGCTCCTGGCAAATCGTCATGGCAATCCATGCCCTCTGCCGCTCTCCCCCGGAAAGCGTTGCCACAAGCTGTTTTTCCAGTCCGCTTAAGCCGGTCAGCTCTAATGACCTGTCTATCACTTCCCTGTCCTGCTCCGTCAGTCCCCTGCCAAGTCTGGTATAGGGATATCGCCCGTAGGAAACAAGTGTCCACACATCAATATCCGGCGGAGAAGTATGTACCTGTGCCAGATACCCGATTTTCTGCGCCAGCAGCTTCGGCGGATAGCTTTTTAATTCCCTGCCCCCGAAAAGGACTTTCCCCGACTTCGGTACCACCGCCTTGGAAATCGTCTTTAACAGACTGGATTTTCCGCTGCCGTTTGGCCCGATGATGGTAATAATTTTTCCTTTGGGAAACTCCATGGTCATATCATTAATGACCCTTTTTTTCCCATATCCGATGGTGATATGTTCAAATCCGAAGTACATTCCTTGTCACTCCTTTCGGCGCGTCCTGAGTAAGTACAGGAAAAACGGCGCCCCAATCATGGACAGGATGATGCTCACCGGCACCTCTCCGGGCGGCATGATAACTCTGCCGATGGTATCACACACAACAATCAGCGTGAATCCCAAAAGAGTTGACGCCGGGAACAGGTACTTGTAATCCGAACCCACCAGTAATCTCGCAATATGCGGCACCACCAGCCCCACAAAGCTAATCAGCCCCGCCACGGAAATCGCTGCTCCTGCCAGCAGAGAGGAAATCACTATCAGTAAAAACCGGAACCACTCTGTCCGCAGTCCCAGGGCATTTGCCGTTTCATCCCCCAGCATCAGAATATTCATTTTGCCGGGCAAAAAGAGGCACGCCACAATTCCCGTCAGTGCATAGGGCAATATCATCTGGAAATGGCTCCAGCTGCTTCCGTTCAGTCCTCCTACCAGAAATCCGGAAACACTGGACAGTGCATCCGGGAAGAAGGTCTTTATCATGTCGTTAAATGCGCCGAACAGTGCCGAAACCGCCATACCGGAAAGTATCATTTTTACCGGGCTGACGCCCTTCTGGTACGCCAGTGCATATATCAGCATGGTCGTTGCAAAGGCTCCCAGAATGGAACCAATCGGCAAAAGTCTTGTATATCCGGGAAAAACCACCAGTACCAGATAGCCTACAAAGCTTGCACCACTGGTAACACCGATGGTGGAGGGAGATGCCATGGTATTTCTCATCACACCCTGCAAAATACAGCCGGAAAGAGAAAGGCATATTCCCACAAGCCCACCGGTCAGGATTCTGGGAAACCGCAGATTCCAGATAAGCAGCCTTGCCGCACTGTCATCCGCTACCGTTAAGCCCCGCCATACCTCTGACAGAGAAAATTCCACCGTTCCGATTCCCACACAGACAAGCACAGACATTACACTGCTTATCCCGAATATCAAAAGCCAAATCCATTTTTTCCAATAAGAATTTTTTCCGGTTCTCATAACTTTTCCAAAAACTCTTTTACTGCCGCTCTGGCATTTTCCAAATCCGCTTCATCCGGATGTCCCTGAGAAAGCTTCTGCTTCTCAAATCTTTCCTGAGATAAATGTCCCTTTTCTCCTTCTGGAATCGCAAGTCTTCTTGCTGTTCTTTTCAAATCCACACTGCCGCGGCACAGAAAATGTCCCAGCAGCCTGTTGTTTTCCGAAGCGAGTGCCGAAACATTTCTGCATACATCCTCTGCATGTTTGGATGCTCTGTCCGCTCCCAGCGTACCAATCACAATCAGATTTTTTCCCTTCATCTTCTGAATCAGGGCAATGGTATCATCATCCGCCGTTCCGTGATTACACCAGTATGACAAAATAAAGGTATCAAACTTCTCCAGTACCTCGTCATTTACATAGCGGATATTGTACGGACCTACATAATCCGGCACCACTTCACTGACTGCACTTGCCAGCTTAAAGGCATTTCCGGTTATGGTTGAAAATATAATCGCCACTCTTTCCATAAAAATTAAAAACTCCTCTTTCACGCATACTTTTATTTCTTATAGGTTAGTTGCAACTAACGAAGATTTTATCGAAACATTCCGCTTTTGTCAATCTGGCTAACTGATAAATTTTCTCTCATGTCCTTTTTTTAACTATTTTTACTGTACTTCTTGACAAACATCCCCTAACCCGATAAACTTATTTAAGCCGTACTTTCGTATGGGTGCAATGATGAAATTCGGTCTTGCGCAATGGGAATCTGCGAACCGTGTCAGGTTGGGAACAAAGCAGCACTAAGCAGAACCTCTCATGTGCCGTGAGGCAACCGGGTGGAGTTGTACCCTGCGGATGTACGGTTTTGTATTTATTTACAGAATCATAAATATCAATGGGATTAGTCTGTGCCAGAGAATGCGCAAGAATGAGGATTCGTTTCTGTGCAAAAACAATAGCCTGGATAGCAGATGGGGATTACTATGACACAAAAAGATTCAGATACTTTGATGAAAGATTGCACTCTCTGTCCCAGAGAGTGTCATATAGACCGCCTTGGCGGACAGAAAGGCTTTTGCGGACAGGCCGCGGAAATCACTGCTGCAAGGGCTGCCCTGCACTTTTGGGAAGAGCCCTGCATTTCCGGCACCTGCGGCTCCGGTGCTGTGTTTTTTTCCGGTTGTAATCTGCAATGTGTATTCTGCCAGAACCACGACATTGCCCTGGGGCAGTACGGGCGCACCTTATCCGTGGAACATCTGTCGGACATTTTCCTGAAGCTGGAAGAAAAGGGCGCCGCCAACATCAACCTGGTGACAGGAACCCATTTCATTCCCCAGATAGCCGCCGCACTGGAGCTGTCCAGACGCCATGGGCTGTCCATTCCCATTGTATACAATACCGGCAGCTATGAAAAGGTATCCTCCCTGCGCCTGCTGGAGGGACTTGTTGACATTTATCTGCCGGATTTAAAGTATAAGTCCTCTGCCCTTTCCGCAAAGTATTCCCATGCAGAGGATTATTTTCCGGTGGCTGCTGCGGCAATCACCGAAATGTTCCGTCAGGTGGGGACTGCCCGGTTTGACAGTACAGGAATGATGCGCTCCGGCATCATTGTGCGCCACCTTCTTCTGCCCGGACAGGCTGCGGATTCCAAGAGGATTTTGCGGTATCTTCACAATACCTACGGCAGCAATATTTACATCAGTATTATGAACCAGTACACCCCTCTCCCCCATGTGGCGGACATTCCGGAGCTGAACCGGAAAATCTCCCCGGTGGAATACGAAAAAATCCTTTCCTTTGCGGAACAGATTGGCATTGAAAACGGCTTTTTCCAGGAGGGGGATACCGCGAAAGAAAGTTTTATTCCCCCCTTTAATCAGGAGGGACTGGATTAGACTATAACTCCGTGCGCATGAGAAAATAACCGAAATCCCCCTCCTGCGCCGGTTCTGCCGCACACTCGAAGCTCTCAAAGCCAAACATGACCGCTACCTGCCTGTCCTGCTCATGAAAGTTCCCCGGCACTCCCAGATAATAAATAACCTCCCCCTTTTTCTCATACCGGAACAGCAAAAGATGGTGGTACCTGTAAAACCCATGCATCAGAAAGCTGTTGTGGGCATTCCGATAGCTGCCCTCCGGCAGCATCACAAAATCCGCCGGTGTCACAGACAAATACTCCCTGTCATCCCGGAAAGGGCGGATTCTGGGATATAACTTCCAAAGCTGCTCCCACTTTTCCTCCTCCAGGAAATCCACAGGTGTCTGATTCCCGGTTACTTCCATCCTGTTTTCCGATGCTCTGTTTTCTCCCCTGCCTATCTCCTCCTGTATAATTTCCCTTTCTTTCTCTATACCTTTCCCTGTGCCTTCTTTCCAGCTTCTTCCTCTGTCTCCGTTTTCCCGATGCTCAGATTCCCGTTTTCTTTCATTTTCATATCCCCTGCTTCCTGTATTTCCATACTTCCAGTTCTTCTCCCTCTCGTATTCCCTGTTCCCACTTTCCCCTGTTCCTCCCTTCTCACTTTTTCCTGTACTCCCTCTGGTTCCTTCCTTTTCACTTCTTCCTGCCCTCTCCCCTGTACTTCCTCCCTCTATACCTTTCCCTGTACCTTCCTTCCAGCTTCTTCCTCTGGCTCCGTTTTCCACCCCCCAGAAAGCTCCAAGCTCCCAGCCTTCCCCAAGGGGTATCCTGATTCCTGTTACTTCCCCTTCCATCTGTAGTTCCTGTGTCAGGCTGCCAGCCCCCTCTGCAAGCCGCAGCTTTCCTGCCTGACTTTCTCCTCTCCGTTGCAGAAGCCAGACCGGGTATTCCCCCATGGCTCCGCCGATTCCCCGCACAGACAATTCTATAACAAGCCTGTCCCCCTCATATTCCAGCTTTGCAAAGCCACAGCCCCGCAGACGTTCTCCTTCTCTATACTCCCCCAGATATCTGATATTCCTTCCCACGCAAAAACCCCCTGAATATATAAAACGAACTTTCGGTTACGCTTCAATATATTCAGGGGGTTGTCCTCTTATGATATTATCTTTAATACTCTGTACTGTCCAGATATTTCATGTAATTTACTACCATCAGAGCAATCTTGAAGGTCAGTGCATCATCAAAATTCCTCAAATCCAGACCTGTGCTTTTCTGTATCTTCTCAATACGGTACACCAGCGTATTACGGTGTACAAAAAGCTGTCTGGAGGTTTCCGAAACATTCAGATTATTCTCGAAGAACTTGTTGATGGTTGTCAATGTTTCCTCATCCAAATCGTTCGGTACATTCTCGCCAAAAATCTCGTCTATAAAAATCTTACACAGATTTACAGGCAGCTGGTAAATCAATCTGCCAATGCCAAGCGTACTGTATGCTGCCACATTTCTCTCTGCATAAAAAATCTTTCCCACATCCAATGCCATTTTGGCTTCCTTGTAGGACTTGGAAACATCCTTCAGTTCCGGCACAATCGTGCCAAAGGATACCCTGACATTCATCATGGCTTCCGTATTCATCATACCCACAATCGTATTCGCAATATCCATCAGATTTTCATGGGTTGTATTCGGCTCCAGTGCCTTAATCAGAATCACACTGCTTTCATCCACCGCAGTAATATAATCTCCTGCCTGAGAAGAAAACATGCCCTTCAAAAGCTCTGTAACAATGCCGTCCTTCTCCAGATGGGTTTCCACAAGGAAAACCGCTCTGGGAACCGCCACCTCGATATGCAGCTTCTTCGCCCGGTTGTAAATATCCACCAGAAGCAGATTGTCCAGTAAAAGGTTCTGGAAAAAGTTATTTCTGTCAAATCTCTCCTTATAGGCAATGGCAAGGTTCTGAAGCTGGCAGACGGCAATCTTGCCAACCATATATACATCATCCGACATGCCCTTTGCCACCAGTATGTATAAGAGTTCTCCCTCATCCAGTATTTTCAGCAAATGATGCTGCCCAATCACCTGACTGTCTGCCGGGGAACTGGCGAAACCGCTAATCAACTCTCCGGCAATATCATCCTGAGAGGTTGTGGACGCTACAACCATTCCCGTCGGGTCATATACACTAAGGTCTACTTTGGTAATAGCCTTCAATTCGTCGATACTTGTCTGAATTGTCTGACTTGAAATCATAATTCTCCTCACTTTAAACCATTTTATACGTCTTCTGAAACACAGTGCCTGAAAATCATTCCGAGAATCCCGCACTGTCCTGCGGCTGCCACAATAACACAAAGGGGTGCTGTTACCAGCACCCCCATAGATGTTTTAAACTAGTTTGTGATAACCTGCTCGGTTTCCTTATCAAATACATGAATCTTCTCGATATCAAATGCAAACTTGATGCTGTCGCCAGGTCTTGCAGTTGTACGGGAATCTACTCTTGCAGTAATCGGGAACTCTTCCAAATCGAAGTACAGATAAACTTCTGCACCAAGCAACTCGTATACCTTTACGGTAGACTCGAATACGCTCTGAGGAGAGGTTTCAATAAACATTTCGGAATCATATACATCCTCAGGACGGATACCGAAAGTAACAACCTTTCCATCATAACCACCGTCAATCAGCTTCTTGGACTTAGCGGGAGGCAGAGGAATGCTGTGTCCTGCAATGTCAAGATGAGCAACATCACCTGCAATTCTTACAGTTGCATCCAGGAAGTTCATCTGAGGAGAGCCCATGAATCCAGCTACGAACAGGTTGCAAGGCTTCTCATACAGATTCTGAGGAGTATCTACCTGCTGGATAACGCCGTCCTTCATAACAACGATTCTGGTACCAAGGGTCATAGCCTCTGTCTGGTCATGTGTAACGTAAATGATGGTGGTGCCCAGTCTCTGATGCAGCTTTGCAATCTCGATACGCATCTGTACACGCAGCTTAGCATCCAAGTTGGAAAGAGGCTCATCCATCAGGAATACCTTAGGATTACGAACGATTGCACGTCCCATGGCAACACGCTGTCTCTGTCCACCGGACAAAGCCTTCGGCTTTCTGTCAAGGAGGGGAGTCAAATCAAGAATCTTAGCTGCTTCCTTAACCATCTTATCAATCTGATCCTTGGGAACCTTTCTCAGCTTCAGACCAAATGCCATATTGTCATATACGGACATATGAGGATACAGAGCGTAGTTCTGGAATACCATCGCGATATCACGGTCCTTAGGCTCTACATCATTTACTACTCTGTCACCAATCTTCAATTCACCGGAGGAGATATCTTCCAGACCTGCAATCATACGAAGGGTGGTAGACTTACCACATCCGGAAGGTCCTACGAAAATAATAAATTCCTGGTCTGCGATTTCCAGGTTGAAGTCCTTAACTGCTTCAAAGCCGTTAGGATATACTTTACATACGTTTGTCAAAGATAAACTTGCCATAATTAGCTCCTTTCATTTCTTATGCAAATTTTCTATGTAGCTGTTCGGCTTACTGCCGTTTCACTCTAAAAGTAGTATATCGAAAAAGGGCATTTTGCGCCATACCACTATTTCACAAAGATTTTCAAACTCATTGTGAGAATTGCTTATAAACTTGTGCTTTTTTTTCATTCCCCGTCACTTTGTCCAGTTTTCCTTCCGTTTCATGGGCAAAATCCACAAAGAATACGTTTTTTCCTGCTTTACTGCTTCTGATTATCCTGTGTGGCGCTTTCTTCCAGTTCATCGGAAAAGATATGCTCGTCCTCATCCTCGGGAGCTGTTTCCCCGGACGCTGCCATTACCTGATCCTCCAGCTTCTGGAAAAACTTGTTGTACAGCTTCGCGGAAAGCCATGCCGGAACAGAAAGTCCGAAGAAGATAACCAACGGAATCACTCTGGGATAAAATACAAACAATACCGGCGGAATGGCAAACATGAGAATCATTAAAATGGTCTTGGGAAACTGCATAATGCTCATCAGGAAAGCATTTTTTATTGTTCTCCACAGGGTATTGTCAAACTTTGCCAGCACCGGAAATACAAATACTGCCGTAAACAGGAACAGAACCCCTACCGCAATAATTACAATCTGTAATACCTTGCTGAAGGTCATGCCGGAATACTTCATAATAATAAAGTCCCCTGCCAGAACTGCTATGACAATTACCATCAGCAGCCAAATCAGGGTTGCCTGCTTAAAGTTTTCCTTAAAGGACTTGAAAAAGCCCTTCGTAATATAACACTCTTCATTTCTGACAATCTTTAATGCCATGTAATGCATTGCCGTAAGGGACGCGCCCGCCGTTACCACCGGGATACAGCAAATCAGTGTCAGAATGTTCAGCCACATGAGGTCAGCCATCTTCCCCAGCGCCTGCATAACGGGACTGTCCAAGTTAAAAAATTTCATAATCCACCTAAGCCTTTCTGTTTTCTCTTAAAATATTTTTTCCATGGCAGTCACCCGGATACCGGAAATTTCCTGTTCCGGGCGCACCACATGAAAGCCCAGTTTTTTGTAAAAGTTTACCGCATAGGGTGCCGCCTGCACCGAAATAAACTTTTCTCCCGCTTCCTCTTTTAAATAGGAAAACAGTGCATTCATAATAGCTCTGCCGACGCCTCTGCGGTGATATTCCTCTTCCACAAACAGAAGCGACAGATGGTTTCTGCTGCGGATGGAACCGATTCCAACTACCTTTTCCCCGTCCAGCGCCGCCATAACCTGATAGGTTCCCTTCAAAAAGCCCTCGTAAAGATTATCGTCCGTAATGAACTCAAAAAAATTTTTAATGCCCTCTTCTGTGTAATCCCTGCCTTCAAACTTTAAAAAGGTTCTCCATACCATCTGCATGGCAGGTGCCCACTCTTCCTCTCTGGCCCATCTGATAATAACAGGCTGCCCTGCTTCCCTGTCTTCCATTTGTCCCCTCATCCCCGATTGTTTCTAGTTCTGCAGCTTATCCCGCAGAATCTTATCTTCTATCCAGTTCCAGAGATACTGCATGATTTCTTCCCGGTTGGTTTCATTCAAAAGTTCATGCCTGCCCTCTTCAAAAAGCTTAAGTGTGATATCCTCCACTCCCGCTTTTTTCAGGGAATCGTAAGCACTCTGTACTCCCCTGCCATAACCGCCAACCGGGTCAGCCGTTCCGGAAACCATAAGAATCGGCAGCTTCTTTGGAACATTCTGTACATTCTCCTGTTTGTGCAGCCTGTGAATCAGTTCAAATAATGTTTCAAAGCCATTCACCGTAAATACGAAGCCGCACTGAGCATCCTGCACGTATGCCGCCACCCGTTCCTCATCCCTGGAAAGCCAGTCATAAGGCGTTTTCGGCTCTGGAATCCGGCTGTTGTAGCTGCCGAATGCCAGCCTGTCAATAAATCGGCTGACATGCTCCGGTCCGAAAAGAACCTTCTGCAGCCTTGTCATAAGCCTTGCCACTGCCAGCACCGGCTTTGCCTGCATCCCGGTTCCCATGATAATCGCCCCGGAAACTCCTGTTCCATACCGGCACAGATAATTTCTTGTAATAAAGGAGCCCATGCTGTGTCCCATAATAATATAAGGTACATCCGGGTATTCCATCTGGGTCAGCTTTTTCAGGCGGTGTACATCCCGGACAAGAACTGTCGCCGCGTCCTGCTCGCAGAAATAACCGTACTTTCCGCTCTTCTGCGCCGTCTTTCCATGTCCGAGATGGTCATCCGCCGTGACAACCACACCCTGCTTTGTCAGAAATTCCGCAAATTCCTCATAGCGCTCTGCGTATTCCGCCATACCGTGAACAATCTGTACCACCGCCCGGACATCTGCTTTGTTGTCCGGCTCATACCGAAAGGCACTTATTTTACTCACTCCATCTCTGGAATCGTAGCAAACCTCATTCTTTATCATACAATTCCCCATTTCCGAACGATTCATCGCAGACAGGCAATGAGAAAACTGTGTGTGCAGTTTCTCGTCTGTCATTAAGGCTTCTGTTTAGTATACCGCATCCAAACTTCTTTTTTAAGGCTTTTTATACATTTTATAAAAATTTAACTACTCCGCAGGCGTCTGACTGCGCCTGCGGGATTCCTGACTTACGCTAGCAGATTTCCGCTCCCGCAGGCATGGTTTTTTCCGGTGTCATCAGGGAAAGATTTCCCTCTGCATCCTCTGCGCAGAGCAACATCCCCTCAGAAAGCACTCCTGCCAGCTTTGCAGGCTTTAAGTTTACCAGTACCATAACCTTTTTGCCTACCATCTCCTCTGGAGAATAGTGTGCCTTGATGCCGGATACAATCTGCTTTACCTGGCTGCCAATCTTTACCTGGCTGCAAAGAAGCTTCTTGGACTTGGGCACTGCTTCACAGGAAATGATTTCTCCTACCTGGAACTGCAGTTTGGAGAAGTCCTCATAGGAAATCTCCGGCTTTGCCTCTATATCAATGCCTTCCTCTGCCTTTTCCTCTTCCTCGGCTTTCTTTGCTCTGGCAGCCATTTCAGCCTCCAGCTCTTCCTCTTTCTTTGCCACTTCCTTCATATCCAGTCTTGCAAACAGGATTTCCGGCTGGTCTGTCACCTTTTTGCCGCTCTCATACAATCCGAACTGCTCCAGCGTATCAAAGTCCCGAAGCTCCGTATTTAACTGCTTTGCAATCTTCTCTGCCGTTTCAGGCATATAGGGCTCCAGCATGGATGCACCGATGACAATGCTTTCCACCAGATTATATAAAACAGTGGAAAGTCTGTCTGCCTTTGCCTCATCCTTTGCCAGTACCCAGGGCTCTGTTTCATCAATATACTTGTTGCAGCGCTTGAAAATACCGAAAATCTCCGTCAGCGCATCTGCCACATGCAGAGTGCTCATTTTCTCTGCAGCCTTTGCATAGGTGCCTGTTACCACAGCCTTCAAATCGCCGTCCAGCGCTTCATCCGCAACACCCTTGTCTGCCACAACGCCGCCAAAGTACTTGTTGCTCATGGAAATGGTACGGTTTACCAGATTTCCCAGAGTATTTGCCAAATCGGAATTGGTTCTCTCCGCAATCAGCTCCCATGTTGCATTTCCGTCATTCTCAAAGGGCATCTCATGAATCAGGTAGTAGCGGACAGCATCCACGCCAAAGAAATCTACCAAATCATCCACATAGATAACATTTCCCTTGGATTTACTCATCTTGCCGCCACTCATCAGAAGCCAGGGGTGTCCAAACACCTGCTTCGGCAGAGGCTCGCCCAGCGCCATCAGGAAAATAGGCCAGTAAATCGTATGGAAACGGATAATGTCCTTTCCAATCAGATGCAAGTCTGCGGGCCAGTACTTTTTATACTGCTCGGAGCTGTTGCCGTCTGCATCATATCCGATTCCGGTAATATAGTTTGTCAGCGCATCCAGCCATACATAAACTACGTGTTTGTCATCAAAATCCACCGGGATTCCCCATTTAAAGGAGGTTCTGGATACACACAAATCCTGCAGTCCCGGAAGCAGGAAGTTGTTCATCATTTCATTTTTACGGGAAACCGGCTGAATAAATTCCGGATGCTCGTTGATATGGCGAATCAGCCTGTCAGCATACTTGCTCATTCTGAAGAAATATGCCTCTTCCCTGGCAGGCTTTACCGGGCCGCCGCAGTCCGGGCACTTTCCGTCTACAAGCTGGGATTCTGTCCAGAAGGACTCGCAGGGCGTACAGTACATTCCCTCATAGGCTCCCTTGTAAATATCTCCCTGATTATACAGGCGCTTAAAAATTTTCTGTACCTGCTTCTCATGGTAATCATCCGTTGTCCGGATAAATTTGTCGTAGGAAATATTGAGCAAATCGCACAATCCCTTAATCACACCGGCAATCTTGTCAACGTACTCCTTGGGAGTAACACCTGCCTCCTGTGCCTTTAACTCGATTTTCTGGCCATGCTCATCCGTTCCTGTCTGGAAATAAACGTCATAGCCTTCCTTCCTCTTAAAACGTACAATACTGTCGGCAAGTACGATTTCATAATTGTTGCCGATGTGGGGTTTGCTTGAAGTATAAGCAATCGCCGTTGTCAAATAATAGGGCCCCTTGTTCTGCATTTTTCTCTCTTCCTTTCCTGAAATTACTGTGCAACATTCTTCCACTCCGCCGCAGTGCGCTCCTCGCGGAGCGTTTTTTAATTCATAGGGCGAAATTTCCTATGAATTAAAAAAGCCCGCCCTCCTGCGCATTTTCTGCTCATCAGAAGGCGGACTCCATAGCCGCGTTACCACTTCTTTTTATCTGCTTCTCGCAAAGCAGACCTCATCAGGTCAATAACCTTATCCGCTATAACAGGCGAATCCTGTCGCAGCCTAACCCTTTCCACAGTATAAGGCTCGGTGCGCTGCTCAGAAGCCATGTTCCATCTACCTAAGCCCCGTCCCTCTCAGCCATCCGCAGACCTTCTGCGGCAGAACGCTCTCTGTAAAGCACTCAGTAAATCTACTCTCTTCTTCACTGCATTTTTATCTTATTGCTTTTAACCATAGCACACCGGCGGGTTTCTGTCAATCCCGCCCGGGTTCCCGGTTTTTCATCCGGGTTCCCATCTTCATTTCTTTGTTGTAAGCTGGCGGTACTCCCCTTTTCTGTCATAGGAATCCAGAAGATAGCTGTCATCCGTTAAAATACATTCTATCTCCTTATCCTCCTTCTTATACCGGCTGCGCCTGCTTAAATCCTCTTTTGTCTGCTCCTGCTTTGTCTGTAAAAAGTTTTTCCCCTGAGAACCGAAAAACCTGCCGGGGAGATGATCCGCAAGCTGACTCGCCGCCTCCCGGATTTTGTTTCGGATTTTCTGAAAAGGAGTTGCTGGTACAGCTGCAGGTTCCAGAGTGTGAAAATAATTACTCATGGAGGACTGCTGCTCCGCCGTCACCCTGCCATTCGTAACAGCGGATGCCACCACCCCCGTCTGGGCGACTTCTCTGCTTCCCTCGGTCAGCGCAGCATTTTCCGCTTTCCCTGCTGCATCACTGCTGCCCCAGATTTGTCTTCCCAGCTGCCGCCCCTTCTGGAACAGCTTTTCCAGCCAGTTTAAGGGAGACGCCTGCATTTCAAGCTGCTCCTGCCTGTTCTGCTCCAGCTTTTCCGTCATGCCGGAGGCGGCAGCATGCGCCGCCCCGGTTTTCTGATAGCTGGTATGCTCATGCATACAGTTTGTCACCTGATGGGAACTGCGGGTGTGTTCTCTTTCAATTCCGCCTAACTGCATAAGCTCCTCCCTTCTCTGTCGCTGTTTTCCTGTCGTGCCTTTATCTTATTTTCGGCTTTTATCTTGAAATTCTCAAGGTTCTTCCCTGATTATCTCTGTTGGTACGCTCAATGTCAATCTTTCCCACGAAAAAAGAACCGGAAGAATTTACAATCTCCGGTTCTCTCCCATTACGCTCAAAAAGTTCTTTACATTTGCTGTTATATCATTCTTAAATACTGCGGAGCCTGCCACAATCACATTTGCCCCTGCCTCCAGCGCCAGCTTCACATTGTCTGCATTGATGCCGCCGTCCACTTCAATATCTGTCTTTAAATTTCTCTCCTGCACCAGCTTTCGGATAACCTTTACCTTTTCCAGACATTCCGGTATCAGCTTCTGTCCCCCGAAGCCCGGTTCCACAGTCATCACAAGCACCATATCAACCTTATCCAGAAAAGGCCCGACTGCCTCTGCCGGAGTGTTGGGCTTTATGGTGATTCCCACCTTTTTCCCAAGCTGCCTGATTTTTTCAATGGTTTCCGATACCTGCTCCGTTGCCTCCAGATGGAAGTTTATCAAATCTGCTCCGCTCTCCGCAAATTCCTGAACATACCGCTCCGGCTTCTCAATCATCAGATGCACATCAAAAAAGATATTGCTGCATTTTCTGATGGAAGCAATTACCGGCATCCCGTAAGAAATAGACGGCACAAAAAGCCCATCCATCACATCAATATGCAGGTACTCTGCCCCTGCCTGCTCTACTTCCTTTATCTGCTCTCCCAGTTTACAAAAATCCGCTGATAATATAGACGGCGATAATATATTTCTTCCTGTATCCAAGTTTCCCTGCTCCTTTTCTTTTCGTACCGTCCATTATATGCTTTATTCGGAACAATATCAAATATATTTTGACATCGTTCCGAATAATCCGGGAATCCTGTATTTAATTTGAGAAAGGTGTCATGCCAAGGATTCTGGAATCATTACAGTCGATGACATACTCCACTCCCTGAATGTAACTCCACCAGCCATCCGCGTCATAATACTGGATACAACTGTCATTATCTGCATTCTTGTTTCCAGCAATTAACTGGTTTTCATAATTCACAAAGGCATCTCCATTTAAATCGTCAGACAGCGCAGTGGTTTCTATCAGAAAGTACTCGCCATATCCTTCTCCGTCGTTCCAGATTTCTACCGCAACCTGCGCATGTCCCGGCGGGAAAACCAGAAAGGCATGCATGTTGGCGCTCTGTAAGGCGCTGGCAACTACCAGGGAGGTTTCAACACATAATCCCTGTCTTCCTTCCATAACCTGGTCGGGCAGAAGAACATGCTGATGGCTGCCGCTGACAGAAAAGCTGTCCATACTGTAACGCACGCCTTCATTGTACAATGCCCGCATGATTGACGCCGCCTGCAGATATGTCGTAGTGTAATGGTCAAAACCTGTTTCCTGATAACCCACAAGGGCTTCCAGTTGGTTATTTGTTATCACACTTATTTCATCTATAGCGCTGCGCTTCAGGGCAGAAATACCTGAAGATTCCGGCGTCAGGAAACACAGAATATTATCCTGTGTAAAAACGCCGAAGTCACTGCTGTACCATTCCACATCATTTTTGCTTTTTATTGTAACCGGATTGGACTGAGTCGTAATCTGCGTACCGTCCTTCTCATAAAGAGTTACGTTTATCTGTGCTGATTTTGCAGCAGATAAATCAATATCCCCTGTCACAAGAGGCGGTTTGATAAATAACTGTTTTACATTACTGGTAATGGTATAACTCTGTCTGTACTTCTGGGTAAAGCCCGGAATTTCCACTTCAACATCAATACTTCTCTGCCCGCCGTAGGTTGCCAGCGTAATAATGGCAAAGGAATCATAGGTATTGTAAAGGGAAGGATATATGGTATCAACACACTTTGTATCAACATACATTTTTCCGGTTCTGTCATTTTCAAAGGTATATTTTTCTTTTTCCCCTTCCGACATGGCGGCATACGCCTGTATTTCATCATATAAGCCTGATGCAAGCGTCCTGTTACGAACGCCATAGCTTTTCATAATTGTTTTACAGACTTCAAACATATCCTGATACCATTTTTCTTCCATCGTATCAACCCGTTTGAACAGTTCCGCACAGGACCAGCTGCGGAGCGCATCGTTAAGATTGCATGCCAAAGCATATTTGTCCAGAATCGTCTGATTCAAATCCAGAATCGTTTCATATTCTTTCCAGAATGCTTCTGCATAGGGCGGATATTCAAAATTGGCATATTCGCTTTTTGCAGTTTCCAGCCATTCATTCAGTGCATCATAATTTTCCTGGAGGCTCCTGTTAGTGTCAAACAAATCCGGTCTGGATGTTACAAGTGATTCGTCATAGATATAACGGTATATAAAACCCAGTGAATCATGATATATTCCCACAAAGGAATCTGCCGCGTTATAGTAAGCGTCCACAGCGCTCTTCAGCTTGTCATCTGCTATTCCAAACGCTGCCGCCTCCTCCCGCAGCCCGTCCAGTGTCTGCTGTGTTTCCCCGAGAAGTGTGACACGCCGTTCCAGATTTTTCTGAGAGTCATCGGAATCCGCGTTATCATACTCAGCCACCATGTCCTCTACCACAGTATTCGCCTGTTCCAGATTTTTCAGCAGTTCCTCATAGGAAACATCCTCCGTTTTCTCCACGCTGCTCTCTTTTGCAGCCACTGTTTCTTCTTTTTCCTCCGTTTTTCCCGCTTCCTGACCGGAGGACACCGCATCCGCAATACCGGAAACCCACACCGGACTGCTGATAAGCAGCACTCCCGCCACCAATGCCGCGGGAATAATCACCTTTAATTTTTTCCTGCCGGAGGACTGTGCCTTCGGAGTACAGGGTGTTCCGCAGGCAGGGCAGAAGGAAGCTGTATCACTTAATTCTCTTCCACATTTTTTACATATCATCATCAGTTCCCCGCTTTCCTGTTCTCTTTTTCCTTTTCCTTCACATTATATCTGTAAGCAATCACAGCCGGTAATACAGCAAATGCCAGCATCACAACCACAGACATGGACAGGGAAAAGCCCAATTTGGAAAGGGCATAGCCCGTCAGCTTTCCTGCTGTTGATTTTGCATGAAAGATGCTGTAATCAAAATACACCATTCCGGCACTAAGCACCGCTATGATACTTCCCAGAATAACCTGAGCCCCGTTTTTCCTGATAAACGCCATACAGAGAAACAAAAATGCAAAAAAGACAACACCCGCAAACATAAGAACAAGCGTTTCCGCTCCCTCAATGGAATTTTCCCCGGCAAATTCTATGATGCCAATCTGGGTTGGTGCCAGGTCTATATCGAAAGATGATGCAAGCCCGTCTATCAGTGCAAAGGAATCCGTATCCTCATATTTGTTTGATATCACCGGCAGATTAAACAGGGTAAACAGATATACTACCAGTGAAATAACCCCCAAAAGGTTAAATTTGTTGCCAGTTTGTGCCCCAAGAACACACAGAGCAATAAAAATAACCAGACAACTGATTATCGGTATTCCTGCCATAAACAGCTGCAACACCATGCATACACCGGTTCCGATTAAAACAGATTTGATAATTGCCTTGCTCTTCGCTCTGGAGGTAGCAATCGCATACGCCATCACTGCCGTACCTATCAATTCAAAAAACACTAATCCATATAATATTATTCCTTTCATCACATACCTCCCCAGAGAATCAAGATAGCTTCACTAATGACAGAAATATCTGTGTAGTTTGGCTTCGACCCCGTCCACAGGATTCCCCCCAGCAGGACAAAAGAATTCAAAATAGCACATATCAACGGCACAAAGGCAACAATCAGAGCCGCTTTATTTTTCCGTTTGTAGACAGGGAGTTCCTCTGTTTCCCTGTCGTTGCTGACATAAGCAGCCTGACTGACTGTTTCCGGTCCTGGTTGAATCTTCGGCATATCCTCTGCCGTTTTGGCTCCGCAATAGGGACAAAAGCTTGCCCCCTCACTTGTTTCCTTTCCACAATTACTGCAATACATCTTCCTTCCCCTCCTGTTTAAAATATTTTGGTGCCACAGGCTTCACAGAATCTTGCTCCCTCCAGAAGCTTTTTCCCGCATTTCGGACAATTCAAAACAGGATTAGCCGGAATCTGGTTGACCGGAATCACTGACTGTGTACTTTTTACAACTCCCATTATCGGGGAAAAATCTATCGGTGCAACGGTTGCACCGCATCTGTTACAGAAAGCGCTGTCAGATGTAATGAAGGATTTACAGCTATCGCACATTCTCTGTCCATCCAGGCTGAGGCGGTACTGGTGCCAGAGATATTCCTCTTTTATCCTGCGGTTGACTGTTTCAACCTGCGTTGCAAACTCAGAATCTGTATTCTCCCTGTTTGCCTCAAAATATGCCCTGCCCAGCTCCAGGGTTGCCGCATCAATTGCCTGTTTTGCAGCCATCCAGCCATTTTCGGCTTCCCGGATTTTACCGGCATTTGCTTCCTGCACTTCCGTTTTTGGTGTGTTTTTCTTTAGAAAATCCATATTTCTCCTCCTCATCCCATGACATTTTATAAATATCTCATAATTTCCGGATATTTTTTGTATATAAGCATAATTATAAATCTATCCCCCTCTAAAGTCAACTAAATCAATACATAGTCAACTCACCCAACACTCATTATATAGTATTATCACTACAAAGGAGGTTTTGATATGGTTGACTTTGGAAACATACTGAAAACACTGCGCTTAAGAGAAGATATGACACAAGCACAGCTTGCCCGGAAATTAGGTCTTACAAAGTCCGTTATAAGCGCTTACGAAACAGGTCTGCGCCTTCCTTCCTATGATATTCTGATTCATATTGCAAAAATATACGGTGTCAGCACGGATTATCTCTTAGGTCTGGAGCATAAGCAGGAAATCGATTTGTCCGGTCTGTCCCAGGAGGAAATCGATGCTCTCCTGAATCTGATTAAAGCCATGAAGCGAAGCTGAACGCCCGTCGGACAGCACAATTCCGAAAGGACAAAAAATGCGGCAAAAGGTTTATTTCCCTTCTGTCGCATTTGCAAAATCTTCTACATCCTTCTTCAGTTTTTTCCATGCATCCGGGTGCTCTGTATAATAAAGAGGGCACTTTTTTCCGCCGCAGTCATAATGCCGTAAAATTTTCTCTGTGTCCAGCTCGTAGGCATCTGTCAGCCAGGCAAGCAGTTCAATCAGGGAATCATAGGTTTCCTGGGTAAAAGAACCGTCCTTTGCCTTGTAACAGCACTCAATGGAAATAGAATCGTAATTCCTCGTCTGTACTGCATAGCCGATTTCATCCAGCGGCAGGCACTGGATAATCTCCCCCTCATAGCCAATGATAAAATGTGCGCTGACGCTCGCCTGATGCATGTCCTTCTGCTGTTCAAAGTAGCTGCGGTTCTGAGCGGCACTGGTGCCGGGATTTGCCGTATAATGTACAAAAATATTTTTGACCTCCTCCAGTGCTTCGCCGGGTCTGGAATATTCATTAGGGGTCAGGAAATTTTCCTCCCATTCCGGGTGCGTCTCATAAACCGACTCCGACAGGCCCTGAATTTCCTTTTCCTCCGGCAGGTTTAAGGCAACCTGCTCCGCTTTTATGTCCACTATCTGAACACTTCTCTTTTCCCGGGCATCTGCCTTTTCCCCTCTCTTTTCCAGAAAGAGAACTCCCGCCAGTATCAGGCAGACCGTCCATAGGCAGACAATAAGCCGCCGCCTGCGCCGCAGCCTCCTCTGCCGCAGCATGGCACGGCGCCTTCTTGCGTAACATTCGCTGCTTTCCCTGCCTGCCCTGCCGCAATCCGTCCTCCTGCTTTCTCTGCCTGCCCTGCCGCAATCCGTTCTACCGTTCTCCCTGCCTGTCCTGCTGCAATCCGTTCTACCGCTCTCCCTGCTACCATTCACACCGTCAGCACCGTTATGGCTTGCACTACCGTTTCCACCATGACTTTCCCCCCGCATCATCCCATCTCCTTCACCTGCAATTTACATTCAATATAGCGGGGGATTGTATCATAGTTGTTTAATTTTCCCAAGTCCTCGCAGGTACATGGTACCGATAATCATAACGGAACAGAAATCCGAAACCGAATAAGCCGCCAATACCCCGTCAATTTCCATAAACAGGGGCAGAATCAGCATCAGCGGAACCATGAACAGCGCCTGTTTCACAACAGACATTGCGGTTGCTGTCTTAGGCTGCCCGATAGCGGAAAAGAACATAGAGGACAGGGTCTGCACTCCTGACGCAAAGACAAACATCCTGCAAAGCCGCATGGCATGGCAGCCGTATTCCAGCATGGCATCCGCCTCCTTGCTGGCAAAAATCCGAAACAGGATTTCCGGGAAAAACATCATCAGAATCCAGGTCAGAAGCGCCGGGATAAAGGCAATCGCCTGCGCAATCAGCGTGGCGCTGACCGCCCTCTTATACTGGTGAGCGCCGTAATTATAGCTGATAATCGGGGTTGTCCCCTGATTGATTCCCATAATCACCGTATGACACAGCGTTTCCGAAGTACTGATAACGCTCATTGCCGCCACCGCCAAATCTCCCCCGCCCACGCCGGAAAGGTTGCCATACTTCTGCAACAGATTGTTGGATAAAATTCCCGTCAGGAAAATCAATATCTGCAAGATTGCCGGTGCCGCACCGTTTTTCATAATGGCAAGGTTCTGGCGGATATCCAGCGCCCCGAACCCTTTCCAGTGGAAAAGGGATTTTTTTGTCAGGAAAAACAGGGAGCTGGCTCCCGCTGAAAACATCTGGGATACCACTGTTGCAATGGCAGCCCCCTCCAGCCCCAGCGGAAATACCACTACCAGCAGCGCATCCAGAAAAATATTCAAAACGCCGCCGCTGATGGAAACCATCATGGAATAGGTCGGGCTTCCCTCCGCCCGGATGATGGATGCCTGTACCGCATTTAAAAGCTGGAACATCAGCCCCACCGAACTGATTCTGAGGTACGTCACCGCCGGGGCATACAGCGCAGATTCCCTTCCGGCTCCGCAGAGAATGACAATCTGCGGCGCAAAACAAAAGTAAATCACCGCCAGCACAAAGGAAGTCACAATTGCCTGAACAATCATGTTGGTAAACATTTTGTCTGCTGCCTCATAGTCTTTTTTCCCGAGATTCATGGACAAAAGGGCGGAACCGCCGATTGTAATCAGCAGGGACAGCGCCGCCATAACACTAATCAGGGGGGAAGTCACCGCAATGGCTCCCAGGGCATGATTGCCCACAAAGCTTCCCATGAAAATTCTGTCTACTATATTATAAATAGCCGAGGAAAGATTCGCAAAAATCGCAGGCAACGCCATAGATGCCACCAATGGCAGCATATTGCGTTTTCCCATTTGCAGTGCTTTTTCTTCTGCCGTCATTTTCTTTTTCATAACATCACGCTTTCTTAATCTTGACTAATGTTTTTATTCTGGCTATACTGAAAAACAGGATATTCATTATGCGCCAGAAACGGAGGTTTTTATGTCCCAATACAACAAGGGTACCAATACCAGAAATTTATTACTCAAAACTGCGAAATCTCTTTTTTTTGAACAGGGATATCATGCCACAACTACCCGGCAGATTGCAGAAAAAAGCAATGTAAACCTGGGATTGATTAAATATCATTTTGAATCCAAGGCAAATATCGCACTTGCCATTTATACGGAATTGCGGGACAGTTTTGACCGGGCATTGCTTCCGGAGCAGTACTCCGATGCAGAAAAGCTGTTGATTGGCAGTGCCGTAGAATTTATTTTATGTCATAACAGCCCGGAATTTCTACGGTTTTATACAGAAATTTATATGGAACCGGTCATCCATGATTTATTTCAAAGTAAGATTGTTTCCCTGGAGCACCATAATCCGGAGGACGAGATTTTCTTCCGGCTGCACAGTGTCGCCTTTTCCTTCATGAAGCCCAGTCTGATTGCCTATGCGGCAACAGAAGAGGGAAAGCAGATTCCTTTAAAGCAGTATATTCTTTATTACATGCAGCAGCAGATTAATGCTTATCACCTGGGCAGCCCCGAGCTTGCTGCCCAGTCCTGTGAAAAGCTGCAAAAATTTTATTTCAATGTTGCCGCAAATTTCACACCGGTTATCACAAAGATTTCCGATTAACCCTTTTTCAGAATGTCCTCAAAGGCAGCTGCCATGATGCGGTTCTGCTCCATGTTGCCGATGGTAAGGCGGATAAATCCCATATTTCCCCGGATAATGACTCCCCGCTTTTCCATCTCGGCAGCAATGTATGCGGGCTCCAGCCCGGTTTCCGTTACATAAATGAAGTTGGTTTCCGAAGGCCATACCTTCCAGCCGAAGCCCTTCATTTTTTCCGTCAGAAATTCCTTTCCTTCCTTATTTTCCTTCCAGGTGCTTTCCAGAAATTCCTTATCATCCAGAGAAGCCTTTGCCGCAGCAATAACCATCTTGTTTACATTAAAAGTAATCACATTCGCCCGAAGCAGGCTGCTGATTTCCTCGCTGGCAATGGCATATCCCAGTCTTGCGCCTGCCAGCCCCCAGATTTTGGAAAAGGTTCTTGTCACAATCACCCGGTAATCCTCAATCAGCGGAATCATGGAAACACAGTCCTCACTGGTGGCATATTCTATGTAGGCTTCATCAATGACACAGATAATTCTGTCAGGCAGCTCCTTAATAAAGGCTGCCAGCTCTTCTCCCGGCAGATAGGAAGCCGTGGGATTATTGGGGTTACATATCATCAGAAGCTTTGTTTTCTCTGTAATCGCTGCCTTCAGCGCCTTTAAATCAAATTTCAGATTTTCATCCAGCGGTACACCCACACAGACAGCTCCCGCTTCCTTTGCAAACATTTCATAAATCTGGAAGGTAGGCTCGCAGTAAAGCACCTCATCCCCCGGGTTCAGGAAAACTCTGGATATAACATCCAGAATTGTGCTGGAACCGTTTGCACATACTATGTTGCCGGTTTTTAAATGGTAATACTCCGCAAGCTTTGCACACAAATCCATTGCCATCGGGTCCGGATAAGTATTCATTTCCGAAGCCGCTTCCTTCATTGCTTCAATCGCCTTCGGAGAAGGACCCATCAGGTTCTCATTGGAACCAAGCTTAATCATTTCAATTCCGCCGTTGTCCTTTTTCGCCTGCTCAATGGTTCTTCCCGCTACATAAGCCGGCTTGTCTGCGATTGTCTTTTTCATCAAATCCCTTAACTCTGTCATAATTTCCTCCATTCTGAAGCACACTTTTTGTTTTCCCGTGCAGACACAAAGCTGTATCTGACTTACCGTATACACAAAAAAGTCCGCAGGTTTTCCTACAGACTTCTTTGTCGTTTTGCTTCTCTATTTATACACGAATAATATCATTGTGCTTCTATTATGTCAATATGCGTTTCTATTTTTATTTTAATATTTATACACGTTTAATTTTATGTTGACTGAACCACTTTATCCTATTATAATATTCCATATGAAAATGTTGCCGGACGGCTGCGCGGACTGTGTGCCTGCACCCAGCAGCCTAAAGCACCAGTCAGAGAGGAGAGATGTTATGAAAGCTTGTATTATCACAGGTCATCCAGCCTGGCCGGATGGTCTGAACGAAACCACCCGGCAGATGTGGGAAACCTATCTTGCTGAAATGCCCCAGATTGACAGTTACGAAATATACAATGTATATGGAAGAAACCCGAAAAATCTGGAAGAGCTGATTGGGGATGCAGATGTCTGTGTAGGGCATTTTATCGGCCCCAACATCAATGAAACCTTTTTATCCGCGCATCCTCATTTAAAGTATATTTCCACCCTTTCCATGGGATATGGGGAATTTGACCGGGAGGCTGCCCGCGCCCATGGGGTTACTCTGACGAATACTCTGTACGGCGCGCAGACGATTGCGCAGTATTCCATGGCGCTTTTAATGGATATCTGCCATAACATTTCCTACAATGCTTCCCTGATTCGCGGGAAAAGCTTTGACACGCCTGCTACCTTTCAGGAGAATGTTATCGCCAAAACCTCCCGGCAAATCGAATTGTACGGAAAGACCATGGGAATTATCGGCATCGGGAACGTCGGTCTTTGGGTTGCCAAAATGGCTTCCGGCTTCGGCATGAAGGTCATCGGAACAAGCCGCCGTCACAAGGAGGGGCCAGGATACGAATGTATTGAACAGGTTTCTCTGGATGAGCTTCTGGCCCGCTCCGATGTGATTTCCTTAAACTGTTCGGAAAATGCTTCCTCCCACGGAATGATTAACCGGGAAACCATTTCAAAAATGAAGGACGGGGTTATCCTTATCAATGATGCCAGAGGCGGGTTGATTGTAGAAGAGGATTTAATCGATGCCTTAAACAGTGGAAAGATTTATGCTGCCGGACTGGATGCCACAGCCTACGACAACGGTCATCACGCCACTCCCCTGATGGACTGCGACAATGCCCGTATCACCGCCCACATTGCCTGGTTCCCCATGGAAGCAAGGCTTCGGGATATTGAGATTGCCGCCTTGAATCTGAAAAATTATCTGGAAGGGCATCCCACCAGTGTCATTCTGTAGAACACGTAATTTATACTTATTGTTTATAATTATCTATAATTACTTGCAACTGATTAATTACTTATAAACTTATAATTAAGATATCAGGGTCAAAAGGTCTGAACTCACATGAGCTTGCTCATAAGTGGGTGAATGACCTTGGGACCCGCAAAACATGAGGAAGTAGCGATTTACGCAGTAAATCAGCGGATTCCGAATGTTTTAGAATTACAGGAGCTGCTTTGGCAGCGAAGTAATTCGTAGATATCAAATGAGGGGCAAAGTACCTTTTGACCCTCATATCATAATTAAGAAAGGATGGATGATTATGACGGAACTGTTTTCCTCTACAAGCAGCATGTGGCTGCTATTTGGAACTGTACTTATTTTCTTCATGCAGGCAGGCTTTGCCATGTTGGAATGTGGTTTTGGACGTTCTAAAAATGCCGGCAATATTGTCATGAAAAATTTGCTGGATTTCACTATTGGCACCTGCGTGTTCTGGCTTTTGGGCTTCGGTATCATGTTTGGAAAAGGAAATGGCTTTTTCGGGTGGCTGGATCTTACCAGCAGTCTGGATTACTCCCATATTCTCCCTGCAGGGATTCCTTTTTCTGCCTTTTTTATCTTCCAGACGGTCTTTTGTGCTACCTCTGCTACCATCGTTTCCGGTGCTATGGCGGAGCGTACAAAATTTGAAAGCTACTGTATCCTCTGTGCCGTGATTGCCCTTATCGCCTACCCGGTTACAGGGCACTGGATTTGGGGCGGCGGCTGGCTTTCCTCTCTGGGCTTTCAGGATTTCGCCGGTTCCAGCGCCGTATATCTTGCCGGTGGAACCGCAGCCCTGATTGGTGCTCTGGTACTCGGCCCCCGTATTGGAAAATATGACAGCAAAGGGAACTCCAAGGCAATGCCGGGGCACAACCTTCCTCTGGCTGCCCTTGGTATCTTTATTCTCTGGATGGGATGGTTTGGCTTCTGCGGTGCCTCCACAAAATCCATGGAAGGCACCCAGATTCAGACGGCTGCTTCCATTTTTGTCAACGTAAATCTCTCCGCTGCCTTTTCCACCTGCACTGTAATGCTGATTACAAGGGCAAGATACGGAAAGTCCGATATTTCCATGACAATCAATGGTGCTCTTGCTGGTCTTGTTATCAGCACCGGCTGCTGTGCCTATATCGAACCTGTTGGCGCAGCCTTAATCGGCATCCTTGCGGGAGCACTCCTTGTTCCCTCTCTGGAGCTGGTAGACAAAAAGCTGCATATAGACGACCCGGTTGGCGCCGTTTCCGTTCATGGTGTCATGGGTTTTGTGGGAACTCTCCTGACCGGACTTCTTTCTCTGGATACGGGATTATTTTACGGCGGCGGCTTCCGACAGCTTGGAATCCAGCTTTTGGGTGCTGTCAGCGTCATCGCCTGGACCGCACTTGTTATTTCCCTTACACTCCTTCTTTTAAAGAACACTTTGGGCATCCGGGTTTCCGCAAAGGAGGAAATTGCAGGTCTGGATATGGCAGCCCACGGACTTGTCAGTGCTTATCCTGATTTTGCAGTATCCACCCTGATTACCAGCGGCATCCTTTCCGATTATAAGGAAAGCATTCTTCCGGACAACGCCGATAAGCCGGTTTCTCTGGAGGTTGCTGTCCCTGTAGATTACGCCGTAAGCCCCGACAGCAATCCTCTGCCAAAGGTGGAAATCATTATGAAGCAGGAGCGCTTTGAAGCCTTGAAAAACGCACTGAACGAGGTCGGCGTCACCGGTATGACTGTCACACAGGTATTTGGATGCGGTATCCAAAAAGGACAGCAGGAGTTTTACCGAGGCACCGAAATGGATATGCAGCTTCTTCCCAAAATAAGGGTTGAAATTGTTCTTGCCAAGGTTCCTGTCAATGATGTGGTAAATGCCGCAAGACGGGTACTCTACACCGGGCATATCGGCGATGGAAAAATCTTTATCTCCCATATGGATAATGCCGTAAAGATAAGAACCGGCGAGCAGGGCTATGATGCCATGCAGGGAAATGATGAGTAAAAGTGCTGAATAAAGTCATTGCGGCTATATCGCTGAATTACTGAATTGCTAAACGGAACCGCCTAATGGTGGTTCCGTTTTTATTCTGTGTTCTTTTCTTTGCCTCCATACCCTCTTCCTCCGCCTTCCTTGGGTATATAGCCCCTTTCCTCTCCTCCATACCCTCTTCCTCCGCCTTCCTTGGGTATATAGCCCCTTTCCTCTCCTCCATACCCTCTCCCTCCGCCTCCCTTGGGTATATTGCACCCTTCCTCTCCTCCATACCCTCTCCCTCTGGCCTCCTTGGGTATATAGCCCCTTTCCTCTCCTCCATACCCTCTCCCTCTGGCCTCCTTGGGTATACAGCCTTTTCCTTCTCTCTTATACCCTCTCCCACTGACCTCCTTGGGTATATAGCC